>ERZ1026884.239-NODE-239-length-39741-cov-22.997052_pt1 | contig 39741 bp, 64 predicted proteins | sample MGYA00380172_ERZ1026884 | MGnify/ENA primary metagenome ERZ1026884 (study PRJEB33269, sample SAMEA4719808) | human gut metagenome | biome: human-associated habitat; feature: organic feature; material: feces | place: Cameroon | collected 2013-10 ... | reverse complement strand
CGATGAGATAGAAGACCTTTGTGAGAACTATCTGCCGTATGCTCTCAACCCAATGTTGAGCACCGAGGAAGTTAAGGAGAAGTTACACGTTTCTGATGCTACCCTGAATAGGATGGTAGCCAGAGGTGATATTCCTAATGGCGAATGCAAGAGGCGTGGGCATAGCAGATATTGGAAGAAATGGGATATTCTTCACTACATTAAGAGCAAGAGAGGTAAGTGATTGCCTCTCTTTTTTTTGTTATTTATGATATTACCTACTATCACCTTAAATCATTGATAATCAACCGCTAAAAGAAAGTGTGATAGAGTTATATTTGCTCTCACTCATTCTTCGTACCTTTGCATCCGTAACGTTACAATAGTGTTAGTTAATATAGGTAATTTAAAAGATTGTATTATTATGGAGATGACAGATGCAAAAGTAGTAGAGAAGAAAATCTACGAAGAGGGAAAGAAGCACGATGAGTATGCTTCTAAAGGTATCGCAGGGACTGGATTAGGTCTTGGAATAGCTGGTACTGCACTCGGTCTTGGTGCTTGGCTGTTTGGCGGTAACAACCGCAGCGTGTTTGGTTCACTCGGTGGCAATATGCCTGAGAACGTGAACATCAACGCAAATGGTTACGGCGCAAACAACAACGCTAACCAGCCAACTGCTTTGCAGGTAATGGAGAAGGAATGCGCTGACGAGGTTAAGCTGCTCACCGATATGTTCGGTTTGAAGCTCGACACAGCCAACAAGTTCTACGCTATGCGTGAGACTGACATCGCAGAGAAGTTCTCTATGTACAAGGGTGCTACAGACGCTATCAATGCCGAGAACCGCCGTGCAATGGAGGCTGAGTTCGGTCTTTACAAGTCTCAGATTGATGCGGATTTCGGTCTGTACAAGAATCAGAGAGACCAGTACGATGCGTTGCAGGCTAAGTATTGCGACCTCGACAAGAAGGTAGCCGTTATGGAGGCTCTTACTCCTTACAAGGAGAAGCTGATGATGGCTTACGTGAACGAGAAGTGTTGCCGCAAGATAGATGGTCAGCTTGTGCTCCCTTCTACGCCAGTAGTTACTGGTTACGGCAGCTATGGTTGTAATTGCACCGCTCCTTCCACTCCCACTACAGGAGCGTAACAGAGCAAGAAAGTCCGTAAAAAAGACTAAGAAGAAATGAGTTGGTGAGGGGTGTTTGCCCTCGTTGGTGGATGCCCTCTCACCTCTCTATAATATATCACCAACTTAAAGATATTGATTATGATGAATTTTGGAAACAGCCCATTATTGGATATGGGTACAGGTCAGCAGCAGCCGCAGATGATGGATGCCGAACTACAGAAGATGTATGAGGCAATACAGCAGAAGCGAGCATCTATCAATATGCAAGCGCAGCAGTCTCCTACACCTTTATGGGATGAGATTGATAAGATTGAGGACAATCTTACAGGCGCACAACGTCAGTACTTGATGCAGAATCAGGAATACGTTAATAACTTGCAATATGTGTCTAAGCTAGTGCAAGACGAGGAATTGCGCATCATACGCCCTCGTATCGAAAGCACTCAGCAAGGACAGGAGGCATTGAAGAAGCACTTATCTTTGATGCAAAGACTTAGAAAAGAAGTAGCGCAAGCAGAAGAGCAGAAAACTGCTATGCTCAACGATTATATGACTAATCATAGCGATAAGACTTGGCAAGAATACCTTGTATGGTACAACAAAACAAAGAAAGGAGAAACTAAGAAATGAACGTAACAGAACTTAAAGAGAAACTGCTTACATCATTGGATTTGTGGGCAGACGCAAGAATTAGCGATATGGTGAAGGAGAACCCTGCATTGGCTATTCCTTCCGTGTATATGAAGCGAGCATCACACAATATCATCGCCAAACACAAGGATAGTTGGGGCAAAAGTATAGACAACGCTACCCTATTTCTTGCTGATGAAGACGGCAACATAGATGACAACACGATATTTGAAGATATGATGCAGATGCTAAAATCCGTGGAAGATTACAAATTCGATGTAGGTTTTATTCACGGACATATCGACAAAGGAGTTGTGTCTATTGACCTGCCAGATGGAATTGCCACTGCTATCCTCTTTGGAAGCAAGCGAAGCATCAACTTCACAGAGGAGGACTTTGTAGAGTTGAAAGATTTGATAATAGCTTAAAAATATATAAGATATGGAAGCAAAAGAGATTATGAGTAAATTTGATGAGCTTTATGGAATGATGGCTTCATCAACAAACGTAAAGTACATGCACGTATTCGGTAATACGATGCGCTGCATGATGAAGGATATGGCAGCAAAGCACCCAGAGCTGGCACAGGAATATCTTGATAAGCTGTGCGCTATCAAGTGGAAGAACTATCTCACCAAGAAGGAGGCATCTGAGATTGCAAACGGTATGAATCCACCTGCAACTTGGGATATGCAGACATGGCTCAATGCTATGACTGGTCTCGGACTTGCAACAGAGGAGAAGCCTTACTACAACGATTATGCTTTGTATGTTGCCATGAATCAGGTTGTGAGCGACCACGGATGTACAATTGCCAAGATACTCGGCAAGGAAGACGTGAAGGATATTGGTACAGAGCATCTGGTTAAGTATGCCAACCACCTTGCACTCGATTTGTTGAAAGACAAGGATGGTGTGTACGACATCAGAGAATATTTCTTGAAGTAACACTAAAAATATACGGTTATGAAAAAGGTATTTGAAAACATATTGGCAAGCAACGATATACAGGCTATTAAGAATTGTGTTGCGACAATGGCTGATTGTTGCGAAGTTGGAATGAATGACGGTGTAATGCTTGATATGATGAAGCAAGTTCAATGTGAGATTGGCGAGTGCCATTTTGATGAAGAAATGGCAGATATACATCTTTGTCTCATTAACCAGCTACACACAAAGGATGTTGCTAAAGATTATTGGCATGAAGTCAATAATGACAACATCACCATCAATGATTGGTGCGTCCTTTGGGGCGAAATGGTTAAGCGAAATAATGAGAAAATAAAGAAATGGTTTCCTAAAATCAATGCGCTCGATTACGAACGTAAGATTTTCGATGAGTGCATTTCTTTCTTGAATAACGGAGGATTGCCGTATCATGATTTAAAAGTATAAAGTTTTTCGTTATTCTGAATGAAGTTTCGGTTTTTTTTGCTATCTTTGCAGAAAGAGACCGAAACTTTATTTTTATTAATTATTCAGGATAACAGATTATGACAGATTTATTAGATTCTTCACAGATTCGGCAGATAGGTGTTACTATATTTTCAGCTATACTTGCCTTTGCTACGCCAACGGAAGGATTCGTTTTGGCGTTGGTTATAGCCTTTGGCTTCAATATCTTCTGCGGTATGCGAGCTGACGGCGTGAGTGTTGTACGATGCAAGAACTTTTCTGCATCGAAGTTCAAGAATGCACTTTTAGAAATGCTCTTGTATATTGTTATTGTGTATGTCATGTATGGAATCATGGTAAGTTGCAACGACAATACAGAAGCATTATTTGTGATTAAAATGCTTACGTACATATTTTGCTATGTGTATATATGCAATTCGTTTAAAAATCTCATTAAGGCGTACCCTAAGAATGTTGCATTCAGAGTTATTTATTACATTCTGAGGTTTGAGTTTGCGAAGGCATTGCCGAGTTATTGGAAACCGATATTGGAGAGATTGAATCAAGAGTTTGATAAAAAAGAGGAGGAAAACAAAAATGGAAGTACTAATTGATAGGGCTTGGAAAAAGGATGGCTATACTATTAGTCGTCTGTACGTGAATGGCAAATTGTTCGGATGCAATACTCTTGAAGATACAGACAGAGGATTGAATCAAGAAATGGATTTGAACGAAATCAAGAATAAAAAGGTATATGGGCAGACTGCAATACCAAGCGGCAGTTATGAATGCGTATATACCTACTCCAACAGATTCAAGAAGATGTTGCCGTTATTACTGAACGTCAAAGGATTTGAAGGAATACGCATACATAGCGGTAACTCTGCAAAAGACACAGAGGGGTGTATTCTTATCGGTAAAAACGATAAGAAAGGATGGGTTAGCGATTCTCGCTTCTGGACAAGCAAGCTCATTCAGACTATGAAGACAGCTTGGGATAAAAAGGAAAAAGTAACGATAGTAATTCAGTAGCTTATGAAACTGATTGATAAGATAACAAGGGTTGTAATTGCCATTGCAGTAGCAATGCTGATTCTATCAATGTTCTGTAGATGTACTACTACAAAGTACGTTCCTATTACAGAATACAGAGATAGAGTCGTAGTGAAGACGGATTCTTTCTTGAAGACTGATTCCGTCTATGTGCATGATAGCGTATCTGTTTATATTAGAGGCGATACAGTCTTCAAGGACAAGTACCATCTTCAATATAAAGACAGATATATTGTAAGAAACAAATCAGACACATTGATTGTGCGAGATTCAATCCCATATAAAGTTGAGGTTGATAAGCAACTATCAAAGACCGATAAAGCTTTCTTGAATATAGGTAAGATAGCATCAGTTTGTCTTTTTATAGGCATTCTCGCATTTTTAGGTTGGATATACTGGAAGTTAAAACTACATAAACGTTCTTAGTTTTTTTCTTATGTTTTTATTTGGTTATTAGTTGATTTACAAACAAAAAGGGGTGACCGCACGCGATGTGTAGCCACCCCTAAACATATAGATAATGCACAGAAGTTATTCGTCAGCCTGAATAAAAGAGATTCCATACTTTTCAGTATAGTAATTCTCGTTTTTCACACGTCTTGTTTGTGAATCGTAATATAATACAGTTTTGTCAACAGTTTCATAGAAATAGCCATACTTTTGCATAAGATGATACATCGCATTTTGTATGCGCTTTGGAGTGATACGAACTTTATATTTTGTATTTTGTTCTAGACCGCTTCTTACACGCCACGATTCCATCTTTCTTGTATGAGTAATCTTCTTACTCAGTTTAGAATAATCGTATGATTTTCTACCAGAAGACCTTCGTTGTCTTACGTATTCATCTATTCTTTTCTGTGTTTCTTCGGTGTGCCTAAGATGATTCTTTGCAGCACACCGAATTATAGTAGTCTTAGCAAATCCTGTAATCTCTGCTATTTCCCTTGAAGACATCGTGGGATATAACTCAATTACTTTCTCTGTAAGACCTTTTACTTTAGAGTACCATACCATTCTTATCAGAAGAGCCATAGCCGTTATCGCCACGCTCTGTTTTATTTAATTCATCCGTCTCTACAAACATGATGTTGTCACTTGTTTCTAGGTGGAATTGCACGATTTTATCACCAACCTTGTATCGCGGCATATTTGGCATAACGTGATAGAATACGGCAGAAATCTCGCCAGTATATGGGTCATCGACAGTGCCTTCACAATTACTGAGAATCATACCAGTCTTATATACGGAAGAACGAGGACGAAACGTGAAGCATCTTGAAATATCGACAGGCTTGTTGCGGTTTTCAATCTGCAAAGCAAATCCAAGACCATACTTCCACACATTAGGGGCAACCTCTTCTTCTGATACCGCATAGCAGTCGTAGCAGAAATCATCGTTATGCGCCTTCGTTGGCATAATAGCGTTCTCGTTTGTCTTTTTAAATAAGACAGGCACGCCAACAACCTCGGTGAATCTATCAATCTCCACGCCATCAACGTTCACCTTTCCGTAGAACATATCAGCAGGGCGAGTCCAAACCTTGCGCTCTCCATAGAGAGCCTGATAAACAACTTCTTTCTCCTGAGTCTCACTATTAGTGACCTCAGTAATAAATCTGTAATAACCTCCTTTGAAATGTCTAAAAATCTTTTCCATTTTAATATTTAAAGTTTAAAATTCATGTTTCTTGCAAGCCTTATCACAAGATGTTTCGCAATCTTTTTTGTAGCACCATCCATTGCCTAAGATGTCTTCGCATCCCATCCAAAGGCAGTTACCACAACATCTTTCTTCATCATCCTTCATCATCCTTACACCTCCTCCCAGTCGGTTGCGAGAATATCATCAGAATCTTTGAAAACACAAGGAAAGAATTTGCCATCGCATACAGCCACAATAGTCTCAGAGACAATATGGATATAAGCTCCACATTCTTCCCAAATTACCCTTTTTACTTTCTTTCCTTCCTTCATTCTTCTCAGAGCCTCCGAGAAGTCAAATGTTTGCTTGCTCATTATGATTTTGCTTTAAAGTTGTAAATTGGCTTAATGACATCAATGACATCAACCGTAGGTTTGATTAACTCAACAATCTCTTCGGTTGGCTTGTATGCCATAGGTGCTTCATCAATGGTTTCTTCACAAACTGATGTGGAATAGATGCCATTCATTTCATTCTTGTAAGAATCCATAGATAACTCTTTCTTCGCTTGCGTACGAGACATCAATCTACCTGCTCCATGTGGGGCTGAGCATAACCATTCCTTGTTTCCTTTACCTTTACAGATAAGAGAACCGTCACGCATATTCATAGGAATAATGACAATCTCGTCTTTCTTTGCACTGATAGCTCCTTTTCGCAATATGCCCTTGTCTGTATCTATATAGTTGTGAATAGTTGTAAAAGAATGCTTGTCTGAATTTGGGTCAATATCCACACCTAGAGCATTGACGAGTCTGTTAGCTATAATTCTTCTATTATGCTCGGCATACTTCTGAACTATACGCATATCATTTAAGTAATCATCAAGCAAATCGCCCTCCAAGTAAGAAAGTTCCTTGCTAATATTTCTAGTACCTAACAACTTGATAGCACTCTGTATTTCCTTTTCTCTTCCTTCGCTTTTCAACTTGGCAATAACCTCAGACTTATCAGCTATTTTCTTACGACAATACTCGTAGGCAAGTTTTTGGTAATAGTTGCATACCCTAACACCAAGGTTTCTACTTCCTGTATGTATCACAAGAAACTTCTCTCCTTCTTCATTTGCATCTAACTCAATAAAGTGATTGCCACCGCCAAGACTTCCAACAGAACGATATACTATTTCCATGCTGTCAAGACAATCCCAAGCACGGAATTTGCCAAACATACAACCATCAACCAATCCGCTTATGTAGGCTGATACTTCTCCCTCGTTGACATTAAAACCAGACGGAATCAACTTATTGACTGCTTCATCAAATTTCTGCAAGTCAATATCAACTTTACCAAGTCTTACGACATTCATGCCGCAGCCTATATCTACTCCAACAGTGTTAGGAACTACTCTGTTATCAAGCTCTATTACCGTGCCAATAGTGCATCCTTTACCTGCATGGCAATCTGGCATTATTCTTATTTTACAACTATTGTAAGCCTCGCTATTAGATAGGGTTTCTATCTGTTTGATAGCTTCATCTTCTATTGTCTTTGCAAAGACCTTTGTAAACTCATTCATATCTCATTTCTTTTTACTTGTTAAACTTATCGCCTTTGTGATTCTGTGGTCGAATGGTAAGGCATTCCGACACATCTTTCTTTTATCGTAAGATGCCCATGCAAGCAACCACTTGACATTATACCCTTTCTTTTTGTACTTCTCTTCTAAATCGAGGAAAGTACATTTATGCTTCATTATTTTCTTTGCTAATCTAATCTTCATACGCTACTTCTTTTTAATCACATAAGTTGTATCTTTGTTATCAACCACATAGATACCCAAGGTGTCTAAACGGCAATGGCAGCTCTCGGCGTGAATAACACAAACTCCGTGTTTCGTATCTACTAGCAGATAGTCGTGCCCTTTCTTGGTGAATACAGATGTACCAAAATCCTTTGCAGGTTCATTACTATTAGCAAATGAGCGAATGCCCTCAAATATCAATGCACCTACAAGCAAACACAAGACGAACCAAACGGCTGACTTGATTAAATTTAAAATCTTATTCTTCATCTTCACACATTTTATTCCATATATTAACACACTCAACGAATTCTTCGACTTCTTCAATACTATTCAGTATAATAGTAATGCTTCCATCTTCGTTCCAGTGCTGATTACTTACATCTACCATAGCTTTATCTTACTTCTCCTTATCGAATTTATTGCCAACAACTTTGAAATTGAATACTGACAATATAGAGCCTAAGAAATTCAACAAATGCCAACCACCTACAGAATTTTTAATAATGAAACCGCCATTCTCATCCCAAACAACCTCATAGATTGCTCTCGTTTCTCGGCTTTGCAGAAGGTCGTGTTCCCAAATTTCATTACCCTTGCAGTCTTTCAGACCTGTAAACTGACAGATGGTAGAGGGGTCAATTGGTGATGTCAGCCGTTTCTCAAAGTCTGTCATCCAGACGTTATCTGAATCTTTGTGATGAACCAAGTCACCTTTTATCCATTTCCCATCCAATGTCTTCTTTGCCTTGAACTTTATGTTTTCTATTTTCATAAGCTATTTCTTTTAATCGAATTTATTGCCAATGACTTCCATATTTTCAGATGGGAAATGGCATAAGAAGAAACCATACCCAAAGCAGAATGCTATTGATTTATTATCCCAAACAATAACGCCTCTTCTCTCGGCATTGTTATCTTTGTATGTAACTATGTCACCTTCATAGATAGGTGTTCCATTCTTATCTTTCAGTCCTGTGAACTGGCAGACGGTGGAAGGGTCAACTTCTGATACATTAAATCCGTTTCTTAATATGGCTATCTTACCATCTTCTTTATGAATTAAATCGCCTTGTACCCAAGCTACATCTAAGATACTCTTTGCCTTGAATTTAATATCTTCTACTTTCATAAGCTATCTTAAAATCTTAATTTTAATACCTAAATACTTTTCCATTTCTTTTAACCCATTTTCGTTTACACTATAATAATATATATCACGAGGAGCCCCTATACCATAAGGCTGAATGCTTCTTTTAGCATATCCTTTTGACCATAAGGAATCCCATAAGGTATCTGGCTCATCATAATACATCACTCCATTGCGAAAGGCTTCATAAACACCTCTTTTTGGTTTCTTCCAATCTAAGCCAATGCAATGTTTCATCTTGTATAATTCGTCTGATGTAAGCATAACTATTATTCTTTAAAATACGACTTTATTTTATTCCAATTTCTAATAGGTTCAACATCACATATATATGTAACGCCATCACCATTACAACATACCCATTTCATATTTATTTTCCCTTTCCGTATAAAAGTTCAACACTCTTTCTTAGCACTGCCTCTATATGGTCTCTTTCGAGGTCTCTAGGCTGTCTAAGAAGCCATTCTATATCTCCGTCTATCAATTCTTGATAGGCTCTCCTTGATATTTCCATAACTATTCCTCCACTTTTACCCCAAACGGAGTCCCATCAGCAAAGGTGAATTTTTCCTTAGCCTTATTAAAAGAAAACACAAACATCTCCCCAGGAAATGATGGTAATAAAATAGCTCCATCGCTTGTTTCTAAGATATTCCGATAGAGGTTATTGTTCTTCACCCATCCAAAAGGCTGATGCTTTAACATCTCCTGCCAACATTCTTCTGTGTTTACAAATGGACGGTACTTTGCTTTGGGCTGACTATCTGACTTGATGCGATACTCTATATTATTCCAAAACTCAATCTCTTTCGTTTCCGTCCAATCATTCGGAACATCTGTACCTTCTAAGGCACTCGGTTTTGTCCTACACTCAATTACCTTTCCTTCAGCATAAGCTTGCAGTATAGGATAAAATTCTTTAGCTTGATTTCTGTCCATAATTAACTATAAATTTATATATTATTTTAGAGTAGTCTAAATTAGACCATATTTAAAACACATTAACATTGTTATTGTTTATATAATCATATAAATGATTACCTTTGCACTCGGATTCTAGGACATCATAGTCCCCCATCGGCGACACTACACGCCGTTCTTCCTCTGTTCAAGGAGATTACAAAGCCCCTTAGTTGCCGCTTAGGGGCTTTTTTCTTGTACTGCTTTGTAGTGGGCAGTATTCCCCCAGATAGAGAAGTCTGGATAAACGATGGAGGGACTTTTGATGGAAAAGAATCCAAATGACAACAAGGTTCGTGTTTTCTGCAAGTACATCATTAGGAACGGAAAGCGCATCTATCCCAAAAATGGGACTTGCTTTTCTTTCTTAGTATAAGCAGAATGAATCTTTTTCGGGGTAGCGGCAACTACCCCTTTTTACTTTGGTTCATACAACTCACAAGACTTGCGATTTATTCCTCCAACTTTTCAATAGAGTGATAGAAGCCATTCTTCCTTTCCATAAGATAATGAAGCCATTACTATCTTTTGGGACAGTTGCGCATTCCACTCTTCTGTTTTTGAAAACATTATCAGGAGCCATCTTGCTTGTAACAAAGACTTCTTCTCCGTAAGGAGGCAACCCATCCTCAACAGATACCCAGTCTGACTTTCCTAACTCTATCAAAGCATTATGCTTATCGTTTCCAAACTCCAAGCTATCAACATTGTTGCTGATAACTTCTTGTATCAGCTCTGTAACTTTCTTCTTATCCATAGTTGTCACAAATTAAAATATTCACGTATCTGCTCACCTGTCATGTGATATACCTCAGATATTCGGCAGTCTCTAATTGGGCTATCCCATGCACTGGTAGGTTCATCATTACAACTACCATCAGTAACACGCTCTACGGCTTCTTCTTGTCCAGTTGCAAAGTCAACGCTTAAAAGCCGCTTTTCTTCATTACTAAGCCCTTTTCCATCCAAAGCTATATTCAGAGCAATTTGCAACTCGTCATAAGCCTTGCCTGAATAACCAATAGCCTTATCTAGATGAAGTTTGATTGATTTCTCTTTCTTATCCATACTTCCATATTCTCTTCTTTTTACCCTCTCCCTGTTGCCAAGGAGAGGGTGGTTAGTTACTAAAGCTCGTCAAACTCTTTCTGAAATCTCTGTTTTGTTTCATTCAGAAGCTGCTTGAATTTATTTTTAAACTCTTCATCACCTTCTGATAATCCATAAATACTGTGAGCGATGTTTGTCGAATGAGAAGACATATTCAAAAGCTCATCTACTTTAGGAATCAATCTTTTTACTAAAATGTTAGCTCTTTCTAATTTGTCTATATTCATATTACTATCTTATTTATATCCTTTGTAGGATGGTTACTAAACTATGTTACAAACGGATTGTCTTGCCATCTTCTGCAAGTTTAAACTTCTCGATATCAGTAGAAGCTAATAGCCATTTATCTTGGTTTCTTCTAGATGGATGGCCATCCTTGCATATTTTGTTAAGAACCAGATGTATCATGCCATAATAACGATATGTATGAGAAGTGTCCGTTCCTTCGTCCCAAGGCTCAATCTTGCTAACCATATAAGGCTCATCTTTATAATATAACACAATATCGCCTTCCTTGAAAGGTAGTGTGCTAATTAACTGTTCTGTCAAATCACTTATATCAAAATGGTTTTTCAGAATGACCTGTTCAATATCAGCGATTTTAGAAAATATTTCTTTCTGCTCTTTTGTTAAGTCCATATTACTACTTATTTATGCCCGAAGGCGGTTAATCGTTACAAAACCAGTAAACTCTCCAAAGGAAAGCTATTCCCCAATCTGGATTTGGATTTCTTACTATTGTTGGCAAGGGGAAGAACCAATCTATTTTTCTTGATGATATATACATACTTATAACTACATTAATTGTTTTATAGCCATACAAGTAATGCATAAGCCTATCACGAAAATAAGCAGTCCGATATGAGCATGCCATAAATCTCTGCAAATTCTTATGCCTACATACATAAATGCTATGCCTATAGCTATGAATATGATTAATAATGCTGCTAACATACCTACACCTCTATTTCTGAGTTAAGTCCTAAACCAAAAAGAAGGTGCTGGAGTTGATGAACATACTTAATGTATGCAATTTGTGTACAAACATTGTTGCCAGTAAACGGATATACATCAAACTCATCACCGATACCTTTTTCTATGTAGATAGGAAAATATCCATATTCTTTAATATCGGGTTTTGTATATACCCAATGACTATTCTTTACTCCTCTACTCATCACTTCTTTCTTCCATCCGTTCTTCTCTAGAATCTCTAGAGTAAGAGGAACACCTGATAATTCTAATTGGTGTACTTGATGTCTTATATAAGATAACTCATAGTTATTTAATTCGAGTGTATCCATAATTGTATGTATTCTGTTATCATACATAACAATATCGCCTTTAATATATTCCTGTTCCATACGCTTTACTCCTTAACTTCTTTAAAGATTACACACTTATTGTCAGAACGATCTCTCATTGTCCAATCCCAATGTGTTTGATGAAGTAAAGCGATCCAAATTTGACTTTTACACCTCAACGTAGCATTAGCGCACCATCCATAGGGGCACCAAAACGCACAATTACCACAATTTCCTGTGGCATCTTCAACAACAATGTATTTTTTGCCACAGTACTTAAAATATTCGCCAACTTTAAGTTCTTTCATTCTTTGCCTTTTACAATATTGTACACTTGTTTTAACTCATCTGTTGATAAGCGTTTGAAATCAAAAGAACTGATAGTGTAGATGAGAGTCCTACGAAGATTCTCTTCTTTAACATCTGATATTTCCTTTTCTGTAGGAACAGATATTTTTCTAACATTCCATCTATCACCACCGCATTGCCAGCCCGAATCTCTTCTAAATCTAGCGTTATTAACAACAATTTGAGTCTTTGTTACTTTATCAATTTTGGCGATACGTCTGCAAGACCTACCTACAACTAGTACATCATCACCAGCAACCAAATCTTTAAGCTCTTTCATTGCTCACCTCCTTCCTTTGGAAGCAAATCTTTAAAATAACACCAACGAATCATTTTTACTTCATCACAAATTTCGGAGAGAAAAGAATCCCAATTACTAATCCATCTAATGGTTTCAATAGTAGGAGGAAACTCTACACCTACCATATACTTTTGAACCATAGGATATTTCTTACCCTCTAGAAACTCGTCTATTATTATTTCTTCTCCGACAAGTTTAGGCTCTTCTTGCATAGGATGCCACAAGTCCATTTGGAACTCATTGATAGCCCACTTAGCACCATCTTTAAAATTTTTTAAGCAATTACTCTCTATGTCAATGATGGATGATGAATATCCATCTGGATTTGCCTTTCTAAAAGCTGCTAAACATTTTCTTGCAGCTTTTGCTATTTTATTTTTGTCTATCATAATTATCTTCCTTTCTTTCTATTTTTATCCAATACCTCTTTAATCTCGAAATATTGAGCCTTTATAAAATTTTCCATCTCTGGCTTGGTTATTCTACCAATAACTGAAATATACCCATTCCTTACAGATATTGAGAAATAATCATTATTGATAAAACTAATGTTAACATCTATGCTTTCATCATTCATAATCTACCTTTCTTTTTCTAAGTTCTATAAAAACATCCACGACCAGTATTGTGCTGGGGCTAAGAAGGTATATGGGCATAGAGCCTTAACTTACTTTCGCTCATTCTGTGTCGTGGAGGTTATATCTTTTTACTTCACTCTTTTGAATTGAACATTCTTTCCGTCTTTTCTAGTACTTGCGCTACAAATGAAATCTCCGCAAACATTTTCATAAATATTGCTAGCTATCTCATCGAAGAAACACCCATTACATTCTTCATTCTTGGTCTCAACCACCTTCAAGACGATTTCTGAGCCTATAGGTAAATCTTCCATAAGCTATTGTTTTTTACGTTTTAACTCTTCCAGGTCGTCTTTTAAACGCTTATGGAAGTTATCTTCGCCATCATCACCACTAAGCAACCAGTCAATGCGCTGTGCGTAAACTTCGGCTTTCTTTAGCAGAGCTATACCTTTCTTGAACTCCTTGATGGTTTCATTGGAATACTGGCTACGGTTTGGTATTGTATGATGATGCTTACGAACGTATTCTTTCTCGGAATCCTCTAACCAATGGTCTTCGATATACCGATTTACGTCAAATTCATCATCAAGAGAATGCCCGTAGATTTCATCCTCTATTTCCGTGTATATGTCAGCAATTCTGTACTGAGCATAATCAAATGCGCCTCCACTCATACTATTCCGTTCTTTTTAGTTTAAGTTGTCTCAACTTAGCCTTGATTGCGCAGACTGAGCGACCAACCATAGCGGCAAGCTGTTCGTCCGATGTTTTTTTATAGAACGCTTTCAGAACGGCTATTTGTGTATCGTTCCAGAGAGTTCCTTGGTTAGCCAAACTGTTTTCTGTGCTAACATCATCGTGAATGAACTTAGGGTCAACGTTTCCGTATTCCAGAGATTGGTCGCACGATTCTGCTATATTATCATTGTCCATTAGACTTTTTAAGATAATATCCATCGAGATTGCTAGTTGTTCACAACCGACATATGTAAATTCTTCTTGCGAGAACTTTTCATTCGGCAATAATACCTTGCATAACTCCATCATGCTTCCTGCTGTACCTTTTGCGGTGTTGCAGTATTCTGGAGAAGGTGCAAGAGACGATGGGATATTCGGGTTATTTTTCATCACCCTGTTTGCGTAATTGTTTGTAAAAGCAGAAAGGGCGGCAGACAAGTTATAGGCAAGCAGGGCGTGTGCGACAAGTTTGTGGTCGCCGCCGCTTGCATATCTTAACAAGTGGTTGTCTAACGAATAAAAAGCCTTTTGAACATCAGTTTTGAGTATTTCCTCCATCTTGTCTGTAATATCAAGCCACATAGTGTATGAGCTAGCATCCATCGTGTATTTCTTGAACACAGCAATCATATTGTCTATGCGCTTGTTTGCCTGCTTGATGAAGAACTTTACTTCTCGCTTATATAGTTCCTTGTGCTCCTTCATGTAATTGTGGGTATCGACTATCTGTGTTTGCACTATCGTTGCAAGAGAGCCGATGCTTATATAAAACCTTGAAAATGCTTCGGCTACATCCTTATTGTCTGGATTTATTGGCTTGAAGCTAACGAAGTAAGCACCTTTCGGTATGAAATTATATGCTGGCATCCTACACCTCTCTTTCTACAGCCAATGCACAGCTGATGCAGAAGACCATCAGAAGCGAAAGGAAAATGTGTTCGACCATGAAGCAGATGAATCCGTAACCTGCTATGAAAGCTGCAATAACGAGCAGGACCATTACTATTGTATGTTTGTATCTTTTCATTGTATATTACTTTGATTTGATGTTCCCGTATGCAGCATAGAAGCTATCAAGCTGCTGTGTTGCGTGGACTAATTTCTGATTGTAGCTGTCTCGTTCTGCTCTAGCCTTAGAAATGAAAATAAAGCTAATAATGAATGAGATTACTACCGTTATCACGATGAACAACCAAGGTAGCTTGTGAACTGCCTTATTGATTGCTCTACCTATGTTTCTTAGGATAACCCAAGAATAAACTCCGATGAACACAACCGCCTGTTTGGTGGTTGCGTTCTCAATACGTTCTGTCTGCGTCATTTTTAAATATTTTTTTGTTAATGATTATATGTGACAATCATACATCGTTAGAAGAGTGTCAGAAGGAAGTGATGCAAGAAGTTGTTTCACTTCTTCGCTCCATGCATCTTTGTCTTTTTCGTCTGATACTACGGCAAAATAACCCATTTTTCCACGCTCATACCATTTTCCGTCCTTAACAACTGCGAATACTGATATTTCTTCTACATTGGATATATCCTTAATGCGAGCTTGGTCGCAACGACCTTCTGCCTTTAGTTTCTCAAAATAATTAAGGTCTTCTCTTGAATAGAACATTGGAAACTTCGGATAGTATAATGGAGCATACATTGATATATCCTTTAATTTGAGTCTTCCTGCATATCTACCACCCATCTGATACCAATCCCATTTAGCATCATTATTATAGGTGCGCCAAACGCTGCCGTCCTCATGTATCTCAATATCCTCACTTCCATCATCTATATCCATACGGTAATACTTCACGGCATCCTCGTACATCTGTTCGTCCGTCCAGTTAAGATGCTTTGGAAATTCGTTCTCGATATAATCTGCATGTTCCTTTCTACAGTTGGCAAGATATGCATCTTTATCTTGTAGGAACACATCATAGTAATTCTTTTTGTATTCCTCAATCTCCTTACGTTTCTCACTAATAAGCTGCTCTTTAGTCATATATAAATGCATAGGCAGCTCTAGATTTTCATCATACTTGGCGAGTTGTTTCTCTGGCTCATCGCCAATTACCAATGTTAAAAAATGACTCATATTTATCTATATATTAATTCGTTTTCAATTCTAAAATTTACTTGGTTTGGTTGCACCAGTTATCGGTAAATTTCCAATAACCAGCTAACCATATTTCTTTCTTGGATGCGTCAGGATGCTCACTGAGCCATTCCTCTGCCATTTTACTTACGTCTGCCATTTTTGTCTCGTTTTGATTCTTTTTCAAGTTTTTGCTTTAGCTTTTCAAGAGGAGATTTTTTAACATCAACCCCCTTTAAGCGGCAATGTTCTTCGTAGGATATTGCTTTTCTTCTAGATTCCTCATCTTCTTTCTTTTGTTTCTCAGCTAACTTTTGAGAATCAATTTCGGCTCTCTTTTCATAAAGCTTACACATATATTTTTCGAGAGCAATAAAAAGTTTTTGAGGATTCACTGTCTTTCCTACATAGATTTCGCCATACTCACCCATAGAAAACTCGTAGAAGAATCTAGTAAGTTCACTAGGCGTAAGGTGATAGTATTCTTGTCTGATACGCTGCGCCATCGCCTTGAACTGGTAAGGAGTAGTTGAGTCGATAGCACCAATAACCATGAACAAGTCGATAAGCATCATCTTAATCCAAAACTCGCTTGCACCATCCTTGAAGTACTTATCAATGCTAACAAACGACATACCGCCTCTAGCGACAGAATCATATACAGATACAATTGCATCTGTCCGATTTTGTAGAGTAGGATATTTGTCTAAGAATAGCGCATATTGTTTGCCATATTTTGCTATCGCTTGGCTACATTCAGTCGGCAAGGATTGAACTAATTTTGTTGAAAGTTCGTTGCTGTTGTTCATAACTATTCACACCATTATTTTTAGGAGCAAACAACCCTGTATAGTTGTTGCCCATGGAATACTCAACGATAACCTTTGCGTATTCGGGGTTTCCGTTTGATAACTGTAGAAGTTTCTTTTTAAGAGCTTCTAACCCACGTGGCTTGTAAGTCTGACGTTTTTCTTTCTTGTATGCAATCCACATTTCAAGAGCTTCTTTACAAGGATAATATTCTTCTTGTTTTTGCTCTGTAGTAATCTCGAAATCCGACAAATCGTTTCCTAACGAAAATGCAGCACCCATAAGAAATATTCTCTGTTTCTCTGCGTCATTAGGGAACAATTCGCTAGACTTCTGACGTATGTTAGTTGGTAACATCATAAGCTATTGTATGTAATTTTGTTGTCTTTCTATATCATGCTGAATATGCAGTAGTGCGATATATTCATCAGAATCAGGAAAATCAAATCCAGCTTCTTCTTTTGCCCACGATTTAAAATCAGAAATTGATTTGCTCATTTCGTCTTTCGTAAGGTCAGCAGAAGAACGAAGATACTTATAGCATTCTCCTGTGAATTTATCAACCCCCTCTCTGAGGAATATATCTTTGTTCACTACTAGCTTATAGAAATGTGTTTTGACTTCATCTAGAGTGTAGCCGTATTGAAGAGCAAAGGCAGATAGAAGTAAATGAAGGTAGGCATTCTGCTTCAAAGAACATCCACGTTTTTCTTTCAGCTCTACCATCGCGCCTTTGTTTTCCAACTCGGCTACTTTTTTCCTAAACGTTTCAAGTTCAAACACATTTTTCAGGTTGAACCACATAAGCGTTGAATGCTAGTTTGATTAACTCTACGCTAGAATGGTAAATCATCAGGGTCAGAAGATGGAGCAGCAGATTGCGGTTGCTGCGGCTGTGCAGGTGGAGTGTAAGGTGCAGATGGTTGTGCTACCCCTGCTGGTGCTTGTGCAGTAGCTTGTTGTGACACCTTAGTAACATTCCAAGCACGAATCTGATTAAAATATCTGCCCTGATATTCATGTGCATCAATATCAAAGCTAACGTTAATAACCTCACCGAACTGAATACCAAAACTAGCAATTCTATCCGCTCCAAAAACATCAAAAGCCATCTTCTTAGGATATTGCTCTTGTGTTTCTATTACATAGGTCTGCGATTTCCACTCACCTCTTGCAGATACGCCGCTTCTTTCAGGTAAAACGGCAATAACTTTTCCTTGAATTTCCATTATTTTTTATTTAAAGAATTTTGTAAAACCAAATCAGCCAACTCATCAAAGTAGGCAACATCCTTAATAGCGGAATCTTGTTCACCAGTAACCTTTGATGCTATAGAACCTTTCTTCATAATCAAGCTATAAAGATAACTGTCAATAGTATCAATTCCCATCAGAATCCACGATGTAACAGCATTTTTCTGTCCGTTACGATAAGCACGGCATTCACACTGAGATAAGTCTGCCATCGTCCAAGGTAGCTCCGTGAATACGACATTTGATGAAGCCGTAAGAGTTAGTCCTACGCCAGCAGCCTTAATGGAACAGATGATTATTCTCTTTTTCTTAGCTTGGAAAGAGTCAATAGCCCATTGTTTCTGCTGCTGATTATCAGAGCCTGTAACGGAACATACCTCATTAGGAAACTCCTTTTTGATTGCATCAACAACATCACGATGTTCTGCAAACACAATTATCTGTTCTTCCGTATCATGTAGAAACTCGATTGTTGCTTTCATCTTTCCCTTTCCAGATATAGAACGAAGATTCATAAATTTAACTAATGCCTTCATTCGTAGCTTTTTTCTAGCTTCATCCTCAGAGCAATTCTTATATTCAAGAAGGAATGTAAGCAAGTCTTTTTGGCAAGTATCATACTCTTCTTGTGTTTCAGAATCAAGAGCAACACTAATTGTTGTTCTTGTTAGTTCAGGCAAATCTTTGAGCACATCTTTCTTTTCCCTACGGAAGTAACATGTTTCGTGAATCTTTTGATTAAGCTCTTCGAGATTCTCGTTTTCTCCATATCTATTACAGAACTCGCCATATCCGCCAAATTCATCAATTCTACCAAGAATAGCCAACTGACAAGCCATATCAGTAGCATGGTTAACCACAGGCGTACCAGTCAGCTCGTAGATATATTCCTTGCCTTGACAAATACCCATTATTATTTTTGACTGCCTTGTCGTTGGGTCTTTAACTCTTGCAGACTCATCAATAATGACCGATTTCAGAATATCGACCTCATTCCTAAAAATGAAATTTTTAAGCTTTAACGGCTTTTCTCCGAGTGATACAACGAAATATTTAGCAAGAGACTCGTAATTGCATATAACCACATCATACAAATCCATCTTAGTAAGATGATAGCCGTATGTTGCGTTTACAGAATCCGTAAGGATAAGCGGACGAAGATTTGTGAATTTCTTGATTTCACGTTCCCAATTGACTTTGAGGGCAGCAGGGCAAATAACCAAGCAAGGAGTCGCTTTTGCACGTTCAATGGCAACGATAGATTGAACCGTCTTGCCAGTTCCCATATCGTCACCATTTATACAACGTTTCATAGCAAGTTCCATGCGTACACCCTCTTCTTGATAATCGTATAATTTTGGTTTATCTGACATAATGATAATTATAATAAACACCACATTCTGAAAGCCCATTCAAGAGCCTTCTCTCTACCACGCAAATACAACTCGTCACCACGTTCAATCTTTTTGTAGAATACTTTCTTCTTAGTCTTTGAAACTGCAAAGATAAAGTCTTGATTTCCATATCTAGGGTCAATGCTGTGCGTCAAGTCCATATACCATGCACGGCTTCTATCCCAGTCCACGAAATCAATCTGCGCTTCAAATTGTTCTTGTGACGTAGCTGCGGTAGTCTTCAAGTCACCGCCAAACTCGCCAAGCCACCAGTCGAACTTACATCGTACAGGCAGTTCAAACTCGAATCCTTGATATTCCATCTTCATGTGTGGATTGATGAATGTTTTCTGACCGACCGCATTTTTCAGAACAAAATCAAGAAATCTGTCCTTTGTTGCTTGTTTCTTTAATACCGCAAGTCTATCTAATCCCCATTTCCAATCCTTCTCTGTGTATTTCTCATCATCAACCGTCATAGCATAATGATTACACTTTTCTGGTTCGGTAACGAGAGCATCAACGAGAGTGCCAAGATGGAATGCCTTTTTCTTGTCTGATTCCTTAACGAAGTTAAGTTGTGGGTTAAGAGCGAACTTCAATGCGGTGAGGTCTGAGTTGGAAACCTCACCACGTGAATAATAAGGGTCAAACGGTTGCTCTGCCATATTACTTAGCTGTTACTTCATCCTCATATTTAATATAAGGAGAAACGATATACTCTTCCTCATTGTTAGCATGTTTCTCGCAAGCCTTGCGCATAAACTCCAACTTAGAAGCAAGTTTGTCAGGTGACATAGAAGAACCCTCAATCGTCCACCACTGCTGAATAATATCGAGCCAAGCGTTTTTGTCAGTAACGACAAGACGTTTTGTGACCTTTATTTTCTGCTTACTTGTGTTGCCAACAGAAGTCTGAGCGAAGAGTGACTGAGCCTGTGCGGTAGCGTGCTGGGCTGCATTCTCTGCATCACGTTTCTCTTGCTCTGCCGCAAGCTTGCGCTGTTGCTCTTCCTTTGCAGCCTCATCAGCCTTGCGAACCGCCTCTTCTTTAGCCTTACGTTCAGCCTCTAGTGCGGCAGCCTCTGCTTCCTTACGTTTGCGTTCCTCCTCGGCAGCTTTTAATTCTGCTTCTTTACGCTTACGTTCTTCTTCGGCAGCTTTCAGTTCAGATTCCTTGCGCTTGCGCTCCTCTTCATCTTTGATGCGTTGGATTTCTTCTTGCTTTTTGCGCTCTTCCTCGGCAGCCTTACGTGCTTCCTCTTCCTTGCGTTTGCGTTCCTCTTCTGCCTTACGTGCTTCCTCTTCCTTACGTTTGCGTTCCTCTTCTGCCTTCTTGATTTCAAGAAGTTCAGCAATCTTAGAATCAAACTTCATGAGGAGTTCATCACGTGTTGTAGTGACAGTCTGCTTATAAGACGCAAGCAACGATGCGGAAATTTCCTTGTATGCGCCATTCATAATATCCTTTGCATCATTCTCTTCAATTTCAGAAGAATATGAAGGCTTGTTATTAACGAACAGATGTCCGAGGTCAAGAACATCAGAGCACTCTGTAATACGTTTCTTAACTTCATCCTTGTTATCAAGGGTGAGAAGAGAGAACGTATTATTAAGTGAGTTGATAGCAGCAGAAGAATGCTCAGTAAGAAGATTGTTGAGCGTATCAATAGTATCAGTCTTCAACTTAATCTTAGCCTCCTTAATTCGCTCTTGTCGCAAGCGTTCTTGCTCTGCTTTCCTCTGCTGTTCTAGCTTGTAGGCAGCATACTCATTGCGCTTCTCCTGAATCTTATAGACAACAGAATCTGTATTCTTGGCAGAGATAAGACTCTCCATCATCGTAAATCCTTTACGGACAATATCGAACACTTGGGTAACACCCTTACGTTTCTCCGTCATTGCTTTCTCTGTCAGTTTAGCCTTCTTGATAAATTCAGCAGCTTTCTCGTCAAGAGCATCATTCATACCAGACGCACTAATATCAGCCAGAAGAGATTCACCTGCCTGAACACATGCCTCATAAGACTTTCTGTTAGCTTGCACCGCATTTTCCGTATCGGATTTGAGCGTTGCAATCTGTCTTGTAATATTGTTTGCTTGTTGTTGTACCAACTGCAATTCTGTATTTTCAGCCATACTTTATAAATTAAAATGGAGAATCATCGTCAACCTTTGCCTTAACACCATTTTTCTGTGTTTCAGCTTGCGAAGCACCAAATGCTTCTTGTTGTTGCTGTTGTTGAGGTTGGCTGTCAACATCAGCTTGCAACATACCACCAAGACCGACAGGTAACTTAGGATAAGTCTTAAACGCATGCTTGCAAGTCTTAGAGATAAGGAATCCTGTATCAATATCCTTGAAGTACGTTCTACCATCATTACCAGTATAACAACCGCCATATAGAGCGTTAGCCTTGTGGTCTTGACCGCCAAATTTAGCAGAATATTCACGCAATCGGTCGATACCTTCACGGTCAAGAACGAAGTAATCGTATGAATTGTTTGGAAGGATAATCTTCACGTAACAAGCAACGATACGTGAATTTGCTGGTCGTGGATAGGTCTTCACATAATCAACAAATTTATGACCGTCACGCTCACCGAAGCGGAAATCATCGCAATCATATACCACTACAGGGTTGTCACAACGAAGAATCTGTCCAGCCCTTTGACGAAGAAGAATCTCACCATATCCTGTATATGTAATCTTAGCCGTGTAAGTTGATTGTCGGGTGTTCTTGTCGTAGTTGCTATAGCCCATAAGGTAACAGAGTGTCGTAGTTCCCTTTTCGAGAGACAATCCGTTAATCGCCAAGTTCATGAAAGCATCGTGAATATTCAACGATGTTGCTTTTTCGAGATAACCCTTAAATGAGCCATTGAGAAGCTCATTATTAAACAGAGCCTTCTGTTCTTCAAAGAACACTTCTCCACCCTCTCCGAACTTCTGATTGTACACCTCAATAAACTTATCTCTTGCCAAGTCGCAAATCTGATTATGAGGCGTTTTATTTAACTGTTCTATATCCATTTGTATAGATTTTAAAATTAGTGTACTCTATCAATATAACTAAAGTACGTCTCCACCATTACCGAACCAGTAGTTGTAGGTCTTTCGTAATAATGTGGAATTGTACCTAACTTTCTGCCATCACCATCTTGGTAATTCAGAAAAATAGCTCTAGCCGCCACTTCTCTTGACTTGTTTGCAGTAAGTTCCATCAAGCAAGCATGCAACTTGCGTTGATGGATTACTGCATTAGCCATTTTTGACGGCATAGATGCTATAAGTTTGTCGATTCTACTCATTCTTTTCCTCTTTGTTTTCGGAAGATGGAGCATGATGTTCGAAGACATCGAAGACCTTAGTTTCGTTAAGACCTACGATGTCGTAATCAATCATAGTCTTTCCCATCGCCTCATCTACGTATCGAAGAGCACGTGCCAACGACTTAGCCTGAACCAGATAAGTTACGTTAGAACGCCTCTCCTTCTCACTCTTCTCATCAATAGTGATAAACTGGAGCTTTGCCTTGTACCACTTATCATCATCATCCAAGTCAGAGAAGAAAATCTCGCCATAGTTGGTTTTCTTTGCGCTTGTAACGGCAGAATCACCGCTAATATAGCAACTCATTTCGTCAATGACAGATGTTTCTGCCTCGGTGCAAGAAAGTGCATCAACAACATAAAGTTCGTTGACTACTTTTTCCGAGCCATCCTCCATTGTCTTTTGGTACTTGATTCTAGTCTCATACCAAGATGCTGTGCGTACCCTCATTACTCACCTTCCTTTCCTTCTTCTACCAAAGACGCAAGCTTATCGAATAAGTCCTTGGCAACCTCGCCTTTGATTTCGATACACTTTACGTTGCTGTCACCATCACCGTCACCTTCACAATTGTGGAGTGTTTCGTTTTCGCTCTCCAGGCGTTTGCGAAGAGCCAAGTTCTCGTTGTCGTGCAACAACTGGTCGAGAATCAGTACACAATTTGTCTTCTCGATTTCTGCGTCATTACGAACAACCTCATCAGTACCATTGATGATTTTCACCAATTCCTCGTACTCTTCCTTTGTCTCACAGTTACGTGCGACACAACCAATAACCTTAAAACGGTCAATCTCAAAAACCAACTTAATTTTGTCTTTTGCCATAATAGCTACATATTTAATTAATTAAACAATAATAATCTTTCTCTTTCCACTCTTTTCTTTTTGCATCGCTTTACGCTAGCCTTGCAAAGTTCAGTATTATTTCTGTAATAATCTCTTTGCTTTTGAAGTCTTTCTTCACGATTTCTCATATATCTTTCGTGGTCGAGCTGACTGCGCCTTGATTCACTTCTCATTTTGCTAATCTTCTTTATCCAGACCTAGCATCCTCGCTATTGCGCCAACAACTGCGAACATAAGAGCTGTTGCAGCAAACGCAAATAAAATTATACTCATAAATCAAAACATTTGATAACTTTCTTGCCGCATACAGTCTTGCTTGCAAAGTTGATTATCTCAGCAGCAACTACAAGAATAAGCATAGCAACAAGATAGCATATATAATACATACCTTTCATAATTCAAAAGTCTTTTTATCTTTTCAGAATTTAATCTACGATAACAATCGAAGTAGCCAGTTACATATATGGAGAACAGATTTAATGCTCTCATATTAAAGTAATCATCATCACAAAAATCCAATATCTTACAAACTAACGCCCAAGGCTCGTTTGCGTCTAGCCCCATAATTTTCATGCGTTCAAAATCGCCTTTTGTCAATGGGTCTTTCTTTAATTCTTCAAGTGTTAATCTCGCCATTACACACCTCCAGTACTTTGTAAAAAAGAGCATCGGCAGTTGGCGAAATTTAAGTGATGAATCCTACAAGAATTGTATTGACTATTTCCCGATGGTCAGTCGGACTGCCTTGGCTCGTTAAACATTGACCTATTCTAAAGACATCTAAAGTACCGGTGATAGCCGCCAAATTTCAAAAGTACTACTATTTCTAGCAGTGTACCATTATAGTTCTTGCCCAAGGAACACTATCATCGGTTGGGCTTGGTTATGAAAGAAAATAATATCCAAAGAATAATCGGTGCAGTGCTCAGACTATTACATAGTGAACATCACGCAAGTTCCACCACACCGATTCACGTGAATTGCATATATAAGGGCAAATGAAAAATCCTAATCGAATAATGATGGTGCATTTGCGTCAGCCTCAGCAGATTTACAATTCTTTACAGCCTCGTTAAAGTAACTATCCTTTAATTCGAATCCAACACCAAAGCGACCCATCTTGATTGACTGATACACCTCAGAACCGATTCCAAGGAATGGAGTAAGAACTTTATCGCCCTTATTACTCCAAAGAGTGATAGCTCGCTCGATTGTGTCTAGCTGCAAAGGGCAGATGTGCTTCTCATCATTCTCGTCACGCCCCTTAACGCCATTAAGCGTTTTGGAGTAATCAATATCCATCCACACTGGCGAAGCGTACTTCTGCCAAGTATCAACCGATATATCGCAATGAACTGGGTGTTCATGCTCACCTTCCTTCCGGAATACCATAAGGTAATCAGGGATTCCGACACGGCTCATAGCCGCATCCTTCTTCACTTGCTTATGGAGAAGACCGAGTGCCTTGGTTCTCTGCATTTCAGTTACAGGATTCTTCCAAATCGTTACTCTTGAATGGTAAATGAAACCTACTTCTTGGAATGCTTCAAGAATCATACCAGAGAAATCACGAAGACCGATATAGCCTTCTTTACCTTTTTGGATAGGCAAGTCCATACAATGTACGGCAACATTACGACCACTCCAAAGAACTCTGTACAATTCCTTGACGAGATACTTGAAAGCAGTAAAGAACTCTTTATAGTCCTTTGAATTACCCATATCCTCCAACTTATCGGAATATGTGTAAAGTTCCGCAAATGGTGGAGAGAAAATAGAGAAACCTATACTCTCATCGGGAACATTCTGAATGAGCTGCACGCAATCGCCTAGGCGAATGTCGCAGTTCTTTGATTGATACTTATTATCAACTTCCATCTTCTTTAACTTTATCTGATTATTGATGTTACGACACATAGCTTCGGTCATAGACTTCTGCATTTCGATGAACTGCTTTTGCTTTTCCTCGAATGATGATTTCACGTTCTGCATCGTATCAAGAGTAATGATGTGGATATTCACCTCATTTTTCTGACCGAAACGATACGAACGTCTGATACCTTGGTATGTAGCTTCAAATGAGAAATCGAGTGAAGCAAACATCTGATTGCGGCAGTTCTGATAGTTAAGACCGAATGATGCAATCTTCAACTTAGTGATAAGCACTCTGAACTCGTTATTGGCAAATCCGAGCAACTTATCTTTCTTGTATTGCTTGCTATCACTACCCTTAACCTCAACTGCATCGTGAATCAGTTCACGAAGAACCTTACCTTCCTCATCTTGCCCAATCCAGATAATCCAATTCTCGGAAGAAGCATTAACAATCTCAGCAACTCTTTCAAGACGTTGCTTGATGGTTCTTCTAAGTTCCTTGTGGAAGTCTGTTGCAGATACTGCCATATCATTAAAGAGAGCACCGTTATCTTTCTTCTCGGTAACGATATAATCTTCAATAATATTCATCGGTGGAAGAATATATCCATCATCGCTAAAACCAATATCAGATGGCTTACTGAGCATGACTGCCCAAGTGGAAACGAAATCCCAAAAGTCTTGTTGTGCATGACCTTTCAGTCTCCAATCAGATGTAGAGCCGCCATCATGTACAAAATACATTGCAAGCATTTCGTTTCTTGTCATAATATTCAAGAACTCTGCATGATTACAAAGCTCGGTAGTATCGTTTGGAGAAGGAGTTGCAGTACAACACAACTTATAAGGTGTATTCTTGAAGTCCTCAATAAGTGCGGTTCTTGTCTTTCCTGCAAAGTTCTTCAATATTGAACTCTCATCAAGAACGACCCCCCCCAAACAGATAAGCGTCTATGTTATCCATATTGTCATAGTTGGTAATATAGATACCAGCCGCAAGGTCTTGGTCGAATGTAGTAAGAGCAATTTCATTTACTTTGTAACCGAAATGAACTCCTTCTTTGATTGTCTGTCCGATAACGCCCAATGGTGCAAGAATAAGAACAGGCTTATTAATGTGATTTACCACTTGTTGTGCCCATTCTAATTGTTGATATGTCTTGCCCAATCCACAGTCCTCAAACATAGCAAAGCGACCAACTTTCAATGCTCGCTTAACGCAATACTTCTGAAAAGGGAATAGTTGAGTACTCAAATCACTATCCTCAACGTCAAAACCGCTTTCTTGAACGGCAGTCTGTTTTTCAGAAAGAAATTTCAGATAACCGTCTAATTCTTTTGTATTCATATATTAAACTGTTTTTAAAAGGATGCTTCGTTTCCTACGTTTCAAAAGACACACCACATGCCAAACTTACGAGAGGTTTTATTTCCTCTTATGGTGCAGCTCAAATCCATGCTCTTGCCCAATGAGCAACTCCACATCCTATTCTACGACAACCTTAGTCAGCGTAGGGGCAGTTTTAAACAACTAACTAACTAAAACTATAATTTATGGTAAAAATTAAATCTCACAATAACTGTTTCCGTCAGGTGGATAGTCGATAATCTTCCATTCATTCTTCTTGATATGGATAGCCTCACGAAAAACCACAAACGGCTCACCATTATGTCGTTTCTTGTTGTGTGTGACAATCTTATTGATACACCCTTTGGCAGTTATTCTGAACTCCCTAAGATAATGTGTGTATTTTGATTTCACATCACAAACAATCAATTTTCCGTCTTCCCAAAATATGAAGTCTGGTTTATAGCTATGACCGCTAACCATCAGTCTTTTATCGTACCGAATCTTTGTTTTGAGTTGTTTCGGCACAAGCATATAAAGGGATTTGAATATGTTGAGTTTCACTTGCCTATGAATACAAGAAACTCGTTTATCAGCAAGAAGAATTTGGTGATACAGATATTCTTCTCTACTATCGTACTCAGTACCATCTCTCGATGTGTACTTGTGTTGAACAACTCTAACAGCAGACATGGCTAATATTCTTTAGATACTTTACTCGGATTCCAAACTAGTTGTTGGTAAGCAGCATCGCCAAACTTCTGCCATTCTCCAGTCGCAAACTCAACAAGCCAATCATTTGTATGAGCAATCAGACAACTTCTAGTCTTGTTGTCTTTGAACTGACAAGTGATTGATTTGCCATCTTCGCCGACATCAACATACTGCAAGCATTTCAAACCTTGCAGCGTTTTTAGGTTGTCACGGTGAACCTTTATACTATATATTACTTTCATCTTTCTTTTTTTTGTTAAAACCTTGGCGGCAGACTAACTTAATAATCTGACAGCCAAGGGAAAACAGCTTAATTTTAAAATTTAATCATTTCTATATGACAAAGTAAAAATGCGCCCTTAGATGGTATCGAGCCATCTTCTCTACATACTGGTCGGAGCATTAAATCTGCGTATGTAGCGCATTACCTAATTGCTTTAAGGGCATAACTCAACGACTTATCACAAGCAGTTGAGAAAAAAAAAAGATAAATTATTTAAGTAAAAAAAACTTGAAAAAGTGTATAATAAATAAAGCACTACTACTTTCACAAGCAGAAGCACATAGATGAAAAAAATTGCAGTAGTTCTAGACTGACTCGAACAATCTCTAAGAGAACCAAAATCTCTTGTGCTTCCGTTTACACCAAGTATCTCTTTGTTTTATGTATTTAAAGTACGAGAGTGTTCTCAACTTTAAAGTGTTATAGTCTCATTCTTTGACTCAACCCCTATATGGAGTTGGCTAGACTGCTATATTCGTAATAAACGTTGTACTATCTAATAATAATAATTGAAAATTTGTGCAGGGAGGCGGAGTCGAACCGCCACTATCTCACACGATAAGAAGAGGTATCATCTATTGTGCGAGGTGTGCAAGAATACCACTTACACCATACCCTGCTGTTTTATGTATCTAAAACCATGGAACTTTCTGTCGTTTGTGAATGCCACGATATTAATCGTTTCCGTATTCCCGATACAGCTAGCATTGACGTTCCGTATGACACTCCATACATATTATAAATATCTTACACGTAAGATGGCAATAATATATACTTCGACTAGAATACTACATAGCAAACGATACAGACCTATATTATGCCCTTTGCTTGTGCTGATGTTTCAGCATAGTTCATCGGTATAGTCTATGTAATATCTGTTACTGACTAGTTTTTCGTATGTCGTGCATCCTTTTCGCTAGGTCACGGCATCCATTGATGCTCTCCGGCTACTTCTTTTCCACGCATACTATATCAATATGTCAAAGAACTCTTCTCTAGCTTTCAGTTCCACCACTTGTAGTGATAAGCTGAATCTAAAAGAATTGCGGTCTCGGCAGGATTCGAATCTGCGACCTATCTGTTAACAGCCGACCGCTCTAACCTACTGAGCTACAAGACCCTATTGGGCGAGCACAAACGAATCAGCATTTACTCGCCCATCCACCACGCTTGGTGGGGTATGAAACAAAACTCCATTAATACACACGATGACTTTCAAGCAGATTATCTATGTCTCTTGCGAGGAAGAATGCAGAGTGACCTATCATGCAGTGTGGTAGCTTTCCGCTCTTTCTCAACTCAACGATGAATGACTTTCCCATACCTATGTATGATGCAGCCTCATCTGTTGATAGCCATTTCTTAGCAATCTTTTCGACCACTACTTTCTTCTTCGGTGTTGCCATTTTATTATTCTCCTATTACTTTTCAAGCATTCTTTTCAGAAATGCTTTTTCGTTTTCTAGGCATTGTACTCGTTCTTCAAGTCTAGCCTTTTCAATTCGCAAAAGAGTTACATCACTAAGATTTGCATCGCATTGAATTTGGCTTTCACCCTTTCCATAAGCGAGCCACTGAAGGTTTACGCCTGTAGCTTCACATATTACCATCATCGTGGCTTTCGTGAAGTTCAGCTGACCTTTCAGCATCTTATACAGATTAGAGCAGTCGATACCAACAGAAGTAGCAAACGCCCTTGTGGTCTTGTATTTTCCTGCGTCCATAATCTCAAAAACTCTCCGACGAATATCTTCCTGATTATATTCTATCTTCATTATTTTTCCTCAGATAACTATATTTAACCAAAAAAGTTTGGTGGAATGAAGTAAAACCATTATCTTTGCAATGGATTTAGTAGCTTGGACTGGGTTTATACTCCGTCCCACCTTTTATTCGTCTTTCTGATTGTTCCGATTAACGATTGCAAAGGTACGCATTTTACCTCAAACAACCAAACTTTTCCTCAAAAAAGTTGTGGTTAGGTGTGGTATTTTAACCTTTCTTTACAATGAGTGAGGTTTACTTATAGGTTTTATTACAAAAATTAAGAATTATGAGCGACATCACTGCAAATTTGAAGACTCTGTACGACATTAGTCGATGCAAGTCTATGAGGCAGTTTGCCAAGCTAGTCGATATAGACCAGTCTAACCTTCAAAAGAAAATGGCAAACAACAATTACACCAAGACAGACGTACAAAAAATATGTTTTCATCTTGGCGTAAGGAAGGAATGGCTAGAGAACTCGGACGGAGAAATGTTTGATGAGAAGTCAGCAGTACATCCTAGCGATTGGGTATTCGGCAAACGTGAACCTAATATAAATATGGTAAACGAAGAGAATGCCCACAATAATAAGCAGATTGTTAGCAATAATGATTCAAACGAAATAAAGTTGCTAAAAGAGCAGAATGAAGACCTACGCAAGCAAATTGCCTGCAAGGATGCTCAAATTAAGCAGTTAATGGATTTGCTTGCAAAGAAGTAAGAATGCAAGCAATATGCAAGTAAGGTATAATTTTAACGCAATATGAAAACAAAGAAACTATCAGTAAACACAATATGTGTGAGGGGTGGATATACCCCAAATAACGGAGAGCCGATAGAAGTGCCTATCTATCAGAGTACTACATTCAAATACGACAACTCTGAGGAGATGGCGATGCTCTTCGACCTGAAGAAGGAGGGCTACTTCTATTCCCGACTCCAGAACCCTACCAATGATGCTGTGGCAAAGAAAATCGCACAGCTCGAAGGTGGTGTGGGTGCCGTATTGACCTCAAGCGGTCAGGCAGCCAACTTCTATGCCGTGTTCAACATCTGCGAGGCTGGCGACCACATCGTTACCTCCAACGAAATCTACGGCGGTACCTTCAATCTCTTCGGCGTTACCCTGAAGAAGCTCGGCATCGAGTGCACCTTCGTAAACCCTAACGCCAGCGAGGAGGAAATTCAGAAGGCTTTCCGTCCTAACACCAAGGTTGTGTTCGGCGAAACCATCAGCAACCCTGGCTGTGCCGTGCTCGACATCGAGAAGTTCGCCCGCATCGCTCACAAGAACGGTGTGCCTCTCATCGTAGATAACACCTTCGCCACACCTATCAACTGTCGCCCATTCGAATGGGGTGCCGACATCGTTACCCACTCTACCACCAAGTATATGGACGGTACTGCATCGCAGGTTGGCGGCGTAGTAGTGGATAGCGGCAACTTCGACTGGATGGCGAATGCCGAGAAATTCCCTGGCCTCTGCACACCGGATGAGAGCTACCACGGCTTGACTTACGTGAAGGCTTTCGGAAAGATGGGATACACCACCAAGCTCGTGGCACAGCTGATGCGCGACCTGGGTTCCATCCCTGCACCGATGAACTCATTCATCCTGAACCTGGGTCTGCAGAGCCTGCACCTGCGTATGCGCCAGCATTGCGAGAATGCGCAGAAGGTGGCTGAGTTCCTGCAGAATGATGAGCGTGTGGCTTGGGTTCACTATAGCGGACTGAAGGGAGATGAGTATTACGACCTTGCCCAGAAGTACATGCCAAACGGCACCTGCGGTGTCATCGCCTTCGGATTGAAGGGCGACCGTGAGACTGCCATCAAGTTCATGGATTCACTGGATATGATCAACATCGTGACTCATGTGGCAGATGCCCGCACCTGCGTGCTCCACCCTGCCAGCCATACCCACCGTCAGCTTTCAGACGAGCAGTTGAAGGAGGCAGGCGTTGCGCCAGATTTGATTCGATTGTCAGTAGGTATCGAGGATGTGGAGGATATCCTGGATGATATCAAGCAGGCATTGGATAAAATCTAGAAAATCAGTATGATTTAGGCAATGCCCGGCATGTTCCAAGTGGTGTTTGCATCCAGCACGCCCTGTTTGCATCCACACGCCCTGAAAGGGCAGAAGCTCCTAGCCCAGGGTAACACCCTGGGTACATAGGGATATAACAGAGTCGCCCTGTAAGGGCAAAAGCTTCTCAATACCAAGCTTTTGCCCTTACAGGGCGACTTTCTTGCTTATGTATAACCCAGGGTGTTACCCTGGGCTAGGAGCTTCTGCCCTTTCAGGGCGTGCCGGGAATAGAAATTCCAGTCATTCTCTTAAGCCAGCAATCATTGATTCAGGGCGGGCCGAGAATAGAAATTCCGGTCATTCTCTTAAGCCAGCAATCATTGATTCAGGGCGGGCCGAGAATTTATACCAATTTATAAATCTCACTAGGCGTCTTCCGCTTCAGCACTTCCAGCTCGAAGTCCTTTCCGGCAATGATGCCCTTGCTCCTGAGAATCTGCTCCACGGTCTTTCTCGCCAGTTCGGGATGATTATTCTCCTCGCTGAGATGGCAGAGCCATACGTGGCGGAGGCTCGGAGTGGCGAAGTCGGCAAGCGCATGGGCACACTCATCATTGCTGAGATGACCGTTCGGTCCCAGGATTCTGTCCTTCAGATACTGAGGATATTTTCCTGTCTGAAGCATCTCCACACTATAGTTCGATTCCAGCACCAGATAGTTCGCCTTGCCGATGAACTCCTGAATCTCCTCCGTGATGTGTCCCACATCCGTAATCAGACAGAAAGTGACGCCCTCGTGCTCCACGAAATAGCCCACATTATCCGTACTGTCGTGAGGCACCCCAAACGGAGTAACCCTGAACTCGCCCACCACGAACGGCACACCTTTCTCTATGATGTGCGCATGATTGGGCACGATTTTCTTTCGGACGCAATAGTTGCGCTCGATACCTGCATGAACTTTACGGGTTGCATATACTGGTAGATGATAGTCAGTACTCAAGCTCCCCACCGACTTTACATGGTCGGCGTGGTCATGGGTAATGAGGATATGATGCACATCCTCGAAGCGCAATCCATAGTTATGGAAGTGCTTCTTCAGGGTTCTGATACCTACTCCTACGTCTATCAATAGCGAATCCGTTTCAGTGTAAAGATAGTAGCTGTTGCCACTGCTTCCACTGCCAAAGGATATAAATTTTAGCATTTTAATTGTTATTTTCCCTGCAAAGTTAGCAAAAAAGATTCTTATTACAAAGTTTTTTACTATCTTTGTGCCCAAAATAAGCAAATAAATAGAAATTTTAAGAATTCGAAAACATGATTAGGAAAACAATATCCTGTATGGCAATCGCCGTAGCAGCCATACTGACAAGCGTTTACACCCTTACGGGATGCCAATCTCATCAGGGTGATGAAAATCAGCTGGAGAATGACATTGATTCATTCGCCACCTACTACTTCAACTGGCAGTTCCCCAAGACTCAGAAGTACTGCACCCAGAGCTCGGAACCCTGGCTACGCTATGCTGCCAGCAACGTGCATCAGGCGGATGTAGATCTGCTGCGTACCAAGGCTGAGGATGCCACGGTAGAAATCAACGACATCGACTTCAGCGACGACGGAGCGAACGCCACCGTCAGCATCACCGCATATAATTTTCTGCAGATGGACACCATCGGGCAGGAAGCCCACCTCGTAGAAGAGGCCGACTTCCACCTGCCGATGCGTATCGAGAACGGGGTATGGAAGATTAGAATGGTAAACCTACCGCGAAGTGAAAGGCGAAATCACGACTGAGCTTTGGGTGAATAATCGCCCAATGCTCATCCCCACTCTCGTAGGCAGGATTGATTGCCTTCATACCCATATCGAACCGGAGGATGAAATAATCGAAGTTCAACCTCAGACCCATACCATACGCTGCAGCAATCTGCTTGTAGAACTTATCTAACTTAAACTGTCCGTTAGGCTGCTCATCATATTTTCTGAGCGTCCAGATATTACCTGCATCCACAAACAGGGCACCTTCGAATTTCCAGAACAAAGGAGTGCGGTACTCGGCATTCAGGTCGAGCTTCATATCACCCGTCTGGTTGATGAAGTCGATGCGTCCGTCATTGCCCTTGTATCCACCAGGTCCCAGCTCTCTTACGCCCCAGCCTCTCACCGAGTTGGCACCACCCGAAAAATACCGTTTCTCGAAAGGCAGCACCTTGCTGTTGCCGTAAGGATACGCCACGCCGATGCCTGCATGCAGCGCCAGCACGTTGCGGTCGTCGAAGCGCACCAGATGGGTATAGTCGAAATCTGCCTTGGCATACTGGGCATAGGCGATATTGATGAAGGTACGCTGTCCCTGGGAATTTATCTTAAGATTCAAAGCCTTGGAGAAAGCATTGAGCAAATTGCCCGACGACTCCACATTCAGTCGGAAGGCATCTACCCCATCGCTATAGGTCAATCCGAATCCCATCTTCATGATAAAGATATCCTCGTAGTTATAGCGCAGGATGGCATTTCTGTTATCTACATCATCCAGGTAATCGCGCTTGAAAGTCTCTGAAATCCAAGGCATATACACATAGTTGAGGTCGAGCAGGTCGAATCGCCAATTGAGATGATGGCGGGGTTCTGCCCAGCGGTAGCGCCATGCCATGGAGAAGACGCGGCGATGGAACTCCGGACGGTTCTGGAGATCCCAAGCCACCGAATACTCCGTATTGGCAGTCTGTCTTCTTCTGAAATTCTTAGACAGCAGCGGTGCCACGAAGCGTGGGAAAACCAGCTTGCTTTCTATCGAATACTCCTGATAGTTCTGGTCCTGATAGCCCTCCAGTCCGGTGATAGCCTCGTAGGCACCACGCAGCTCGATACTCAACTGTTCGCTACCCCGGAAGAGGTTTCTGTTGGTATAGGTGAGCGAAGCCGCAGCACCCAGGTCGCCAGCCGTATTGGTTCCTTCCGGCTGGAAGGAGATGGTAGAAGGCTTGTTGGTGCTGATCTGGATATTGCAATCCAGCTTTCCGCTGTCGGGAGCTTCCACGAATCGGATATTGGTATATTTCACCGCCTGCAGGCGTGCGAAATTATTATACGTACGTTGCAGGGCAGAGGCGCTGTAGGGACTTCCCTCCTTCATGGCAGTGGCATTCAGGAGCACCTGATGGCGCAGGTGGATGCGGTCGCTGTCGTTGCTGAGATAGTTGATTTTCCTGATCTCGTATCGGGAGTGCGGGGTTTCCGGCGCATTACTGTTAGCCTTGTAGTTCATCAGGTGCAGGGTAACGCCGATGTCTTTCCTGCCCGTGATGGTATCGGCAGAAAAGTGGATGAAATCCTTGTTGAAGCGGAAGTATCCATCATCAATGAGGAGATTGGAAATACGCTTGCGCTCATTGTCCAGCGCCTCTACCGTGAAAGTCATCCCCGGTTTCAGCATCTGGTTATCAGGATTGTCCAGCTGCAATCTATCCTGTATGTTCTTATCTTCTATGTCATACTCCACCTTGCCGATGAGGAACGGCTCACCGGGATGCAACAGATAGGTAGCATCCAGCTTCGGAGCTTTCTTCCGCTTCCTGCCCTTCGCATTCACGTTCTTTCCATCCGCATTCTCATTCTCGCCATCCCTCTCATTCCTGTTTCCGGCATCCGCCCAACCTTCTCCGTGAACGGTAGTATAGAGCGATACGCCAGCGTGCAGGAATCCCTGGTTCTGCATCGCCGTGAGCAGGTCCTGGCAAGTGAGTCGAGCCTGGATGGAATCATAGATGACGGGCTTCTTGCTGAACGGATTTTTAAAGAGTGCGAAGAGCTTAGGCTTCTCTTTCTGTCGCACATACTGCTTGAGCGCCCCTGCATCATATTCCGCAGAGTCGCTCTTCACTTCCACCTTATTTAATATATACTCCCCCTCCTGCACATACTTGCTGGCAGAACATCCAGCCAGGATCAGTGGCAGGGCGAGTACTGAAATCTTCTGTATTTTCAAAATTCTCATCTTTTAATTACAATAAGGTACACGCTTCTTCTGTAGAAACTACCTTAATAGCACTCTCTTCAAAATCTTTAGAATTTCTGGTTACTAAATAATCTGAACCCGAACGTAATGCAGAATAATACTGTACTCCATCCTCAAAATCTTTCCATCCTGCATCATACGAGTGATAGATATCAGAAGAATCAACAGAACATACTTCAATAAAAGCACGCAGGAAGTCTATTTTACGACGGAAAATATCCATCGGCATTTTGCAACGTTCTACACAAATGAAATTCGCAGTAACCATTGACAGAGTTGATACACAAATCGAGACTTTCTTTTCAAATGCATACGATACAATCATAGCTGCAGCATCATAAAACAGAGGACGTTCCATGATAAAATCTATCAAGACATTAGTATCTAAAAATAGCTTCATAAATATTTCTCCATTAATGCGTCAGCCTTTTCTTCCTTATAATCTTCAGATAATCCTTCAGGGCATTTAAACCCAACCTCCAAAGCCTTTACTTCAGGGGATATATAGAACTTATTCTTAGGATGTTCTTTAGATTTGATCTTATCTAAGAAAGAGTTCAATACAGATATTACAGCCTCAGTTACACTGATATTATTCTGCCGAGCATACCACTCCACATTACTGTATGTCTTATTATCTAAAGCAATTGTATTCATTGTATAATCTCCTATTTTATGAAATATGCTGCAAATATACAGTCTTTTTTTCACTTTTCCAAAATTTAATACAACTATTTTGCCACTTTAAAGAAAATTGAGTACCTTTGCATCCATTAAAGATTAGAAACAACAACAAATGATTAGCAAGAATAAGATAAAATACATTCGTTCGCTCGAACTGAAGAAGAACCGCAACAAGGAAGGAAAGTTCGTGGCAGAAGGTTTCAAGGTAGTAGATGACCTGCTCGCCCTGCAACCTGCCGACCTCATTGTGGCTACCCAGGAGTGGCTCCACGGCAAGCACTTCGCGGATCAGACAGAGGTAATCGAGGTGACAGAGGAGGAGCTGAAGAAGGTAAGCTTCCTGCAGCATCCGCAGCAGGTGCTGGCTGTTTTCAGACAGGCAACATCAGGAGATTACTCTATTAATACCAGCGAACTGAGTCTGGCGCTCGACGGCGTACAGGACCCAGGCAACCTGGGTACCATCATCCGCATTGCCGACTGGTTTGGCATCACCCACATCTACTGCAGTCAAGATACTGCCGACGTGTATAACCCGAAGGTGGTACAGGCAACGATGGGCAGCATTGCGAGAGTGAAGGTGGAATATGGCAACCTGCTGGCTCTGGTAGAATCGCTGCCTGCAGACGTACCCGTATATGGCACCCTGCTCGATGGCGACAACATCTATCAGCAGACCCTGGAAAACCGGGGACTCATCGTGATGGGAAACGAAGGAAAAGGCATTTCGCCTGCCCTTGCCAAGAAGGTGAACCGAAGACTGCTCATCCCGAACTTCCCGGAAGGAAGAGCCACTGCCGACAGCCTGAACGTAGCCATCGCTACTGCCATCACCTGCTCGGAATTCAGAAGAAACTTTTAAGGTCAAAAAAGACCAAAAAGGTCAAAAGGTCAAAAGGTCAAAAGTGATTTTTCGGAATAGTTAAACAGCATCAAATCATATAGCTATGGAAGTAAATGAATTATTTAAGCAACGCAGCATAACTGCCTGCATGAAAGCATCCTACAATACCGTAACGGGCGATATCCATTCGCTCGTCAAGCAGACATGGGTTACCCACGTGCCTTTCGCAGTATTGCTGGCTATCGTACTTTACTTTCTCCTCCCCAACAAGTCGCTTCACGATTGGGGAGAAGCGAATCCGATGGCTTCATTCATCCTGCAAACCATCATCTACGCAGCCACCCTCGTGATGGCGGCAGTATCATTCTGGCATCTCCTGCCCCACAAGCAGCTCTGTCCTCAGGGCGAAAAGCGCAAACCGGGCAGATCGCTGGTCCGCATCCTCCGCCACTTCGGAGGCTTCTTCATGACGTGCTTCCTGGGCATGATGATCGTAGGCATCGCCACCTTTATCGCAGCCGTGCCTACCATCATCCTCATCATCGCCCAGTTCTACTCACAGTTGGGTGCACTCCAGGGCGATCCACTCGGCGTGCCGGGCTATTTCACCCCACTCCTCTTCCTCGTCTTCACCCTCACCAGCCTGCTCATCATCTATGCCCTCACCTGGCTCGGCATCGCACTGGCTTACCAGTATGCATCCTACAAGGTGCAGGATGAGGAAAAGAAAAGACTGAAATTTTAATCATATTAACATAAAAGAGATAGAAAGAGACATGAAACAGACAAGATTACTCTTCATCGACCGCGACGGAACCCTGATTCAGGAACCAGCGGACGAACAGATTGACAGCTTCGAGAAGCTGGTATTCACCAAGGGCGTATTCCGCAACCTCGCCTTCATTGCCCAGCACACCGACTACGAGCTGGTGATGGTGAGCAACCAGGACGGACTGGGCACCGACTCCTTCCCGGAGGATACCTTCTGGCCAGTACACAACTTCATCATCCAGACCCTGGAAAGCGAGGGCATCCACTTCGCGAAGCAGCACATCGACCGCCACTTCCCTGAGGATAACTCACCGATGAGAAAGCCGGGTACAGGTATGTTGACCGAATACATCGACAACCCAGCCTACGATATGGCAAACAGTTATGTAATCGGCGACCGTGAAACGGATGCCCAGCTTGCCGAAAACCTGGGTTGCAAGAGTCTGATTCTCGGAAAGGACGGTATGGACTGGGATAAGATTGCCGAGATTCTCTTTGCCGGCGACCGCATCGCAGAAGTGAAGCGCACCACCAAGGAAACGGATATCTACATCAAGGTAAATCTCGATGGTTCAGGCAAATGCGACATCTCTACAGGTCTTGGTTTCTTCGACCACATGCTGGAACAGATAGGCAAGCATGGCATGATGGACCTCACCATCCATACCAAGGGCGACCTTTATGTGGATGAGCATCACACCATCGAAGATACGGGTATTGCCCTGGGCGAATGCCTGCTGCAGGCGCTGGGCGACAAGCGTGGTATCGAAAGATACGGCTACAGTCTGCCGATGGATGATTGTCTCTGTCAGGTGGCATTGGATTTCGGTGGCCGTCCATGGCTGATCTGGGATGCAGAGTTCCACAGAGAGAAGGTGGGCGAAATGCCTACCGAGATGTTCAAGCATTTCTTCAAGAGTCTGAGTGATGCGGCAAAGATGAACCTCAACATCAAGGCTGAGGGCGAGAATGAGCATCACAAGATAGAAGGCATTTTCAAGGCGCTTGCCCGCTCGCTGAAAATGGCAGTGAAGAGAGACATCTATCACTTCGAGCTTCCTAGCTCTAAGGGAATGCTATAATAATGTTGAATGTTAAATTGAAAGCCCGGCAAGATTCGCTGAATCCTGCCGGGCTTTTTGGTTTTCCAAGAGTTAGAGATTCAAGAATTATCCCTGACTAAAATTTTGTCATGAACTCAACTACAATCTTATCCTTTTCTGAAGTCTTAGCCACACCACCCTTGCGATAGAAATATTTCTCGTAGTTGATACGGATATCCGAGATGAATGGCTTGGCAAGGCTCAGGGTTACACCGCCCGTAACACGATGGCGCTTGTAATCGTTGATCTTCAATGCACCAAGCTCAGTATCAGAACCGCCATATCGGGTACCATCGCTATGGTCGCTCATGAAATCATATCTTGCCAATGGCGATACCTTCTTGATGATGCTCTTCTGGTTGATGACCGGAATGTCATAGCAGATGAAGCCATCGAAAGCATGCACATCGTGGAAGGCATCCTTGCTGTAATGCTTGT
>ERZ1026884.238-NODE-238-length-39764-cov-9.348662_pt1 | contig 39764 bp, 38 predicted proteins | sample MGYA00380172_ERZ1026884 | MGnify/ENA primary metagenome ERZ1026884 (study PRJEB33269, sample SAMEA4719808) | human gut metagenome | biome: human-associated habitat; feature: organic feature; material: feces | place: Cameroon | collected 2013-10 ... | reverse complement strand
ATTCTATAGTTTATGAGATGAAAACCTCTTATACTAGCATTACAAACAAAACAAGAAGGGGGAAATTCTTATGAAAAAGAAAATTGTTGCAATTATGATGATGGCAGTATTGGCACTTTCGACTGCTGCATGCGGAGCCGATGGGGGAAACAACGGCGGTGGCACACAGGCAGGCAATAAAGGGGGAGGCACTTCTACCTCAACTGTCGCAAATAAGGATAAACCTTTGGTATGGTTTAACCGTCAGCCGTCAAACAGTTCTACAGGAGAGCTTGATATGACAGCACTCAATTTTAACAAAGATACTTATTATGTAGGGTTTGATGCAAATCAGGGTGCAGAACTTCAGGGTACCATGGTAAAAGATTACATCGAGAAAAATATTGACAAGATTGACCGTAACGGAGATGGCGTGATCGGCTATGTTTTAGCAATCGGTGATATCGGTCACAATGATTCCATTGCCCGTACAAGAGGTGTCAGAAAAGCACTTGGAACAGCAGTGGATAAAAACGGCGAGGCAGACAGTGCACCGGCAGGAACCAATACCGATGGAAAAGCATCACAGGTTCAGGACGGAAGCATTGAAGTAGGTGGAAAAACCTATGTGATCCGTGAACTTGCTTCCCAGGAAATGAAAAACTCAGCAGGTGCTACATGGGATGCAGCAACAGCCGGCAATGCGATTGGTACATGGTCATCTTCTTTCGGGGATTCCATTGATGTCGTTGTATCCAACAATGATGGAATGGGAATGTCAATGTTTAATGCATGGTCAAAGGATAACGGTGTACCGACATTCGGATATGATGCAAACAGCGATGCAGTTGCAGCAATTGCAGAAGGCTACGGCGGAACGATCAGCCAGCATGCAGACGTACAGGCATACCTGACACTGCGTGTTCTTAGAAATGCACTGGATGGTGTAGATGTTGACACGGGTATCGGAACCGCAGACGATGCAGGAAATGTATTAAGCAATGATGTTTATGTATACAAAGAAGATGAGAGATCTTACTACTCCCTGAACGTGGCAGTAACCTCTGATAACTACAAAGATTTTACAGATTCTACCGTTGTATGGGAACCGGTATCCAAGCAGTTAGATGCATCTGCCCATCCGACAAAGAAGGTATGGCTGAATATTTACAATGCTTCTGATAACTTCCTGAGTTCTACTTATCAGCCGCTGTTACAGAAGTATGATGACCTTTTAAATCTGGATGTTGAGTACATTGGCGGTGACGGACAGACAGAGTCTAATATCACAAACCGTCTGGGCAATCCGGGACAGTACGATGCTTTTGCTATCAACATGGTGAAAACAGATAATGCAGCTTCTTACACAGCTCTTTTAAATCAGTAAAACAACTTAACTTCGGGGGGGGGAATACGGTTCTCTCCCCGAAAACAAAAGGATAGGAGCGGATAGTATGGGGGATCAGAGCAAAGATATTATCTTATCGATACGTGGCATGAGTAAATCATTTGGCCGCAACAGAGTACTTGATCATATCAACCTTGATGTGAGAAAAGGAACAGTTATGGGACTTATGGGAGAAAATGGTGCCGGTAAGTCAACAATGATGAAATGTCTTTTTGGAACTTATCAGAAAGACGAAGGAACTATATACCTTGACGGAAAAGAAGTGAATTTTTCCGGTCCGAAGGATGCACTTGAAAATGGGATTGCAATGGTGCATCAGGAGTTAAACCAGTGTCTGGAGAGAAATGTTGTGGATAATCTCTTTCTTGGCAGATACCCGGTAAATTCCCTTGGGATGATCGATGAGGGAAGAATGAAAAATGAAGCCTCGGAATTATTCCGGAAACTGGGAATGACGGTGAATCTGGATCAGCCGATGAGAAATATGTCCGTTTCCCAGCGGCAGATGTGTGAAATTGCAAAGGCGATCTCATATAATTCGAAAGTAATCGTATTGGATGAGCCAACATCATCACTTACCGTACAGGAAGTGGATAAACTTTTTGATATGATGCGGATGCTTCGTGACCAGGGCATCTCCCTTATTTATATTTCCCATAAAATGGATGAAATATTTGAGATCTGTGATGATATTTCCGTACTCCGGGATGGAAATCTGGTCATGACAAAAAGTGCAAAAGAAACAAATATGAATGAACTGATTACTGCAATGGTAGGCCGTGTGCTGGAAAACCGTTTTCCACCGGTGGATAATCAGCCGAAAGATGTTATTTTATCAATCCAGCATTTGTCCACAAAATATGAGCCGTATTTACAGGATGTTACATTTGATGTCCGTGAAGGGGAGATTTTTGGCTTATATGGCCTTGTGGGAGCCGGACGGACAGAATTGCTGGAAACCATATTCGGTATCCGCACAAGAGCCGCAGGCCGTGTTTATCTGAACCATAAGCTTATGAATTTCAGCTGTGCAAAAGAGGCAATGGATTATGGATTCGCGCTTATTACGGAAGAACGGAAGGCAAATGGATTATTCCTGAAAGGGAATCTTACATTTAATACAACCATTGCAAATCTTAATGCATATAAAAAAGGCGCGGCACTTTCAGAACCGAAAATGACAAAGGCTACCGCAAATGAAATTAAAGTCATGCATACCAAATGTCTGGGACCAAACGATATGATTTCAAGTCTTTCCGGAGGAAACCAGCAGAAGGTTATTTTTGGAAAGTGGCTCGAGCGTGAACCGAAGGTGTTTATGATGGATGAACCGACAAGAGGAATTGATGTCGGCGCAAAATATGAAATTTATGACCTGATCATACAGATGGCAAAACAGGGAAAGACCATTATCGTGGTTTCTTCTGAGATGCCGGAAATCCTTGGTATTACAAACCGGATCGGTGTCATGTCGAACGGACGGCTTGCGGGCATTGTCAATACAAAGGAAACGAATCAGGAAGAATTACTTCGCCTCAGCGCGAAATATTTATAGGCAGGGGGGACAGATATGGCAAATAGCAAGATTCTTACAGCGGAGCAGGAAAAAACACTGCGTCAGCCGATTGAGGAATATGTCGGAAAAATACAAAAAGAGATTGATGAACTCAGAAAAGATGGTACGGCAAAAGTCATTATGTACCAGGGCAGGATCGAAAACGTAAAAAGAGATAAAACACTTTCCAAAGGGGAAAAAGATTCTGAGATTGCATCCTGCCAGAAGGAGCTTGAACAGGCAAAAGCGGTAGAGGCACAGAACAAAGACCAGATCGCAAAACTGATCGGGAAAGCAGAAAATTATCTCAAAAATAATTTTGACAAATATTATAATGCAGTTAAGGCAAGTTGTATAGCGGAAAAGGAACAGGCACTGCAGGAGCATCAGCAGAGACTTGCAAAGATTGAAAAGGAACACAAAGAAACTCTGGCAAAGACTTCCGCCCAGGCCGAGGTCAAAGAAGAAAATTATGTATATAAGAACCGTGTTTCCAATGAAAAGATTGAACTGGAAAAAGAGTATCAGAGGATTAAAGACCGGAAGCATGATGCGTACAGTTACAAGTATCATCTGATTGATCTGCTCCGGTTGTCCAAATTTACATTTGCAGAAAATCAGGCACAGAAATGGGAAAATTATAAGTATACATTTAACCGGAGAACATTCCTTTTACAGAATGGACTCTACATCGCGATCATTCTTATTTTTGTTGCGTTATGTATCATAACTCCAATCAAAAAAGGAACGCCGCTTCTTACGTATAATAATATTTTAAATATTCTCCAGCAGGCATCGCCTAGAATGTTTTTAGCACTTGGAGTTGCAGGTCTGATCCTTCTTACAGGAACGGATCTTTCCGTTGGACGAATGGTTGGTATGGGAATGACAACCGCAACCATTATCATGCATCAGGGTGTAAATACAGGTGGTGTGTTCGGACACATCTTTGATTTTACGAAAGTACCGACACCGGCAAGAGTCGTGCTGGCACTTGTGGCATGTATTGTATTATGTACGTTCTTTACAAGTATAGCCGGATTTTTTACAGCGAAATTCAAGATGCATCCGTTTATATCGACCATGGCAAACATGCTTGTCATTTTTGGTCTGGTCACCTATGCGACAAAAGGTGTTTCTTTCGGAGCGATCGAGCCGACCATTCCGAATATGGTAATTCCAAAAGTCAATGGATTCCCGACCATCATTCTCTGGGCAGTTGCAGCAATTGTCATTGTATGGTTTATCTGGAACAAAACAACCTTTGGTAAAAATCTTTATGCAGTCGGAGGAAATCCGGAGGCAGCAGCTGTTTCAGGAATTTCTGTCTTTGCAGTAACACTTGGTGCATTTATTATGGCAGGTATCCTTTACGGATTTGGTTCCTGGCTTGAATGTACCCGAATGGTAGGATCTGGTTCTGCCGCTTATGGACAGGGCTGGGATATGGATGCCATTGCAGCCTGCGTTGTCGGTGGTGTATCATTTACCGGTGGTATTGGTAAGATTTCCGGTGTTGTTACCGGTGTATGTATCTTTACAGCATTAACATACTCCCTCACAATCCTGGGTATTGATACCAACCTCCAGTTCGTATTCTCGGGTATTATCATCCTTGTTGCAGTAACACTGGATTGTCTGAAATACGTTCAGAAAAAATAAAACATATACTCTCCTCTATAATGAAAAAGCAGGGATGCCGGTGATGCATGAAACATGCAGGGCATCTCTGTTTTATGTTGGAAAGGTTTTACTTTATCTGGACAAATTGCTATAATAAATAAAATAACATGGGGGAAGAGGTATGTATACATTATTGCTGGTGGATGATGAAGAAGAAGTCATTGAAGCCATCGTTAAAAAAGTTAAATGGGAGGAACTCGGCTTTCAGGTTGCCGGGCATGCAAACAACGGATTTAAAGCAATGGACATGCTTGAAGAAATGCAGCCGGATGTTGTTATGACGGACATCCGGATGCCATATATGGACGGACTGGAATTGTGTGCACATATAAAAGCAAAGTATCCGGCAACAAAAATTCTGCTTTTTACCGGGTTTGATGATTTTGAATATGCAAAAGAAGCCGTGCATCTTGAAATCGAGGAATATATTTTAAAGCCGCTCAATGCTGTGGAAATAACAGAAGTGTTTAAGCGTCTGAAAGAGAAACTGGACTATGAGATCAGTGAAAAAAGAAATACGGATCTTTTGAAAAAATATTATGCGGATTCCCTTCCGATGCTGCAGGCGAATTTGTATACAACGCTTATTGAAGGACGTATTCCGGAAGAGGAGATGCCGCATTATTTTAAAGATTACCAGATTGCTTTTACAGGCCCGTGGTATTGCTGCCTGATCATACACACATCGGCAAGTCAGGTTCCGGAGGGCATGGATATACGGCTGCTTTCGGTATCGGTAGACCGGCAGGCAGGGGAGAACCTCGGGGAAAAATGGAACGCGAAGCGTTTTCGCTATCTTGGGGATACCATTATGATTATGCAGTTAAAAAGTGAGGAAGATATTTCAGAACTGACGGATGCCTGTGACCGTTTCTGTAAATATATCCATCATATTATGGGGGCAAAAGTAACCATAGGGATCGGTCAGGTATGTGGGCACATTGCAAAGATTGCAGCATCGTATCAAAGCGCCAGGGAAGCGGTTTCCTATCGTGTTTTATATGGAAGCAACCGGGCGATAAATTTAAAAGAGATTGTTCCACAGAGAAAAATCCAAAGGGATGCCGGAGAGAAAACAGAACTGTCCAATGTGTTCAAAAAGATCTGCCTTGGAGAAAATGAAGATATTGCAAATGCCATAGAAGTTTACATGCAGCATAATTTCCTTGACCTGAAATCATTGGAAAAATATCATGTGGCAGTTATGGAACTCATTGGCGAACTGTATCATTTTATGGTCAACAATGAAATGGATACCACAAAAATACCGGGAGGCATCGGTTCTTTGTATAATGAACTGTGCAATTTAGAACCGCAGGTTTTGCAGAAATGGCTTTTAAAATTCTGCTGTATGCTGCATGATGACATGGCAGATGCCCGGTATCATTCCAAGAAATCCCTGATCGGGAGGGCAAAAGAATATGTGCACGACAATTATCAGCAGGAAGATTTAGGGCTTGACGATATCTGTAAAGAACTGGGCGTGTCAAATTCTTATTTTTCAAGCATGTTCAAAAAAGAAACAGGGAATTCTTTTGTCGGATACCTGACGGAATACCGTATGGATAAGGCGGCACGCATGCTTGTGGAAACCGCGGAAAAAAGTTATATGATTGCAAAGAGTGTGGGATATTCCGATCCAAATTACTTCAGTTATGTGTTTAAAAGACAGTTTGGGGTATCCCCTTCAAAATACAGGACAGCATATGAAAAAAATGAAAAATAAACCGGGAGATATCCAGTCAACCATCATGGTTGCATTTTCTGTAATATCAACCTTAATTATGGTCTGTATGGGCATGATGGTATATTGGAAATTTTCGGGGATCACACAGCAGAATATTGTGGATAATAACCGAAAGATTATGGATCAGACGGTGGATTCCATAGAAAATTATCTTGTGAATATGAGGCAGGTATCGGATGCCGCATATTATGATGTTATAAAGGAAAACGATATCCGGGAACAGAACGATTCCATCCACAAAGGGTTAAATCTTTTATATGAGGCAAATAAAGAGAACTTAAGGAGCATTGCTATATATAATGGATACGGAAGCCTTATGGCAGCAGAGCCGGTTGTTGCCCAGAAAGAAGAACCGGATGTGACCAGACAGGGATGGTTTATGCAGGCAAAAACACGTATGGAGAATATCCATTTTTCCACACCCCATGTCCAGAATTTATTTGATGACGGTACCTGTCGGTATTACTGGGTGATTTCTTCCAGCCGTGTCGTGGAACTTACGAATGGGACAGATACACAGTTGGGGGTGCTGCTTGTGGATATGGACTATTCCGGGATTTCACGTATGATGGAACGGATCAATACGTCAGGAAAAGGACAGTATTTTTATCTGTGTGATGGTGAGGGAAATATTATTTATCATCCGCATCAGGCAAGAATTGACAATGGCATGGATACGGAAAGCAGCGTAAAGGCAGCTTCGTCCAAAGAAAAAATTTACGATGAATATTTGGAAGAAAACCACAGAAAAGTTATGGTGGGTGCAATCAGTTATACAGGATGGCGCCTGGTCTGTGTTATGCCGTATGAAATATTCACAAATAAAATGGCCGATGTAAAGCAGTTTGTCCTGCTTATTTTACTGCTTATGGCAATGATGCTTGTATTTGTAAACCGCATCATTTCCGTGCGGATATCGCGGCCGATTATGAAGCTGGATCACTCGGTGCGTGAATATCAGGAAGGGAAAGAAGAAAAGATTGCAATCGGAGGCTCAACAGAGATCCGGCATCTGGGACAATCCATTCAGGAATCCTACCGGCAGAATTCCGAACTGATGAAAAAAGTCATATGGGAACAGAATGAAAGAAGAAAAAGCGAATTTGATGTGCTGCAAAGCCAGATCAACCCGCATTTTTTATACAATACATTAGACTCCATCACCTGGATGATAGAGAGCGGTAAAAATGAGGAAGCTGCCTTTATGATCACGCAGCTGGCAAAGCTTTTCCGGATCAGCCTTTCAAAAGGACATACGGTTATCCGCATAAGGGATGAACTGCAGCACGCGCAAAGTTATGTTAATATACAAAAAGTGCGGTATAAAAACAAGTTTGAAGTTGTATTTGATATCCGTCCGGATATTCTGGATGATTGTATCGTGAAACTTGTGCTGCAGCCGATCCTTGAAAATGCGATCAATTACGGCGTAAGGGAGATGGATGACTGCGGAAAAATCCTCATTCGCGGATGGAAAGAACAAGAAAATATCTTTATGCAGGTATCGGATAACGGAATGGGGATTCCGGAAGAGGAGATTGACCTGTTATTAAAGGATACAAACCGTGTACATAAAAAAGGCTCCGGAGTCGGGCTTGTAAATGTAAATAACCGGCTCCGGTTATTGTTTGGAGAACCATACGGACTTCAGATAGAAAGTGAACTGGATGAGGGAACGACAGTGACAGTTATCATCCCAGAGATTGTTTACAGTGAGGAAAACTGCAGGAAATTTGAGGAACACCATATGCCGGAGGATTCTTAAAATGAAACATGGGAAAAAAACATTTGTGATAATAGAGGCAGTTCTGGGAATTCTCGTGATTCTGGTTCTCGGCTTTATCATCTATAAGCAAAACGGCCATGAACCGGAAACAATTGCGGTGATCATACCGGATGTGGATGAGAGCGAGTGGTCAGCGTTTAAATACGGACTGAAAATGGCAGCACGGGAATATGATACAGATGTTGTGATCATCAGTAAGGACAATATGGAAACCGCCAATGATGAGATTGAGATTATGAATCAGGAAATTGCAAAAGGAGCAGATGCGGTGATCGTAAAACCGATTGCAAACCGGGATGGGCAGCAAAAGCTAAAACAGCTGGAAAAAAGTGTTCCTATAATGGCCGTGGGAGATACATTTCCCGAAGAACCGTCCGGATTGCATACAATAGAACCTGATCATTACCATATGGGTGCGGATCTTGCCCAAAAGCTTCTGGAAAATTACCGTGGAAATCTGATCGGGAAGAAGATTGGGATCTATTCGCAGCATGCCACTTCAGAAGCAGTGATAAAAAGAATGAAGGGGATTTGCGATACATTAAAGGGGAGTGGCGCAGAAATTTTATGGTCTGTATCAAAAGAAAATGATTCGAAAGAGAAAATCAATTTACAGACACAAAGAAGGGTGGATATCGTGATGGCTTTGGATAATGCAAGCTTTGTGGAAGCCGGGGAGGCGGCAAAGGATAATGACCTGTATGGGGCGGTACTCTATGGAATTGGAAATTCAACGGAGGCAGTTTATTATCTGGATGCAGGATGGGCACAATGTCTGGTTGCTCCGGATGAGTTTGACGCAGGCTATGAAAGCGTTGCAGAGCTTATTAAAAAACGACATAATTTTTTCTATAAAATGAAAGACCGGCAGATTACATATACCGTTCTCACGCGGGAGAATCTTTTTTCGGAGGAGAACCGGAATCTGCTGTTTACAATCAGCCGGTAAAATCAGAGGTTATCATGGATAAAAGAAAAATAAAAAACGCTATGGCATTAATTGGTCTGATGGGAATTCTTTTGTATGGTGCATGTGGAAGCGAAAAAAAGGAAATACCGAAACAGATTTATATTGGTGTCGCATGTTATGACCAGAGAGATACCTTTCTGGGGGAACTTCTGGAAAATTTTAAAAGGGAATGCAGGACACTGGAAAAAAGGGGATATGATATCAGTCTGACCATTATGGATGCTGCAAATTCGCAGAGAACGCAGGACGATCAGGTGCAGGAAATGATCGGCAATGGCTGTGATATTCTGTGCGTCAATCTGGCAGACCGGACGGATCCGTCGCAGATCATTACAGCCGCGCAGGAACACGATATTCCCATTATATTTTTTAACAGGGAACCTGTGGAAGAAGACCTGATGCAGTGGGATCAGTTATATTATGTCGGAGCAGAAGCAAAACAATCCGGACAGATGCAGGGACAGCTTGCAGCAGATTATATCAAAGAACATCCGGATGTGGACCGTAATCATGATGGAAAGATCCAGTATGTGATACTTGAGGGGGAAATGGGGCATCAGGATGCCATTATTAGAACGGAAAGCGTTGCGGAGAGCCTGAAAGAACAGGGGATTGCACTGGAAAAACTGAGTTATCAGATTGCAAACTGGAATCGTGTGCAGGCACAGAACCGTATGATACAGCTGATCGGACAATATAACAACCGGATGGAAGTTGTTCTTGCCAATAATGATGCAATGGCACTCGGTGCTATGGATGCTTATGAAAAGCTCGGGTATACGGAAACAAACCGGCCGGTATTTTTTGGAATAGATGGGACAAAAGAAGGGCTTGAAGCGGTAAAAGACGGAACACTTGCAGCAACCGTATATAACGATAAAGAAGGGCAGGCAGCAGCAATGGCAAATCTTGCATTTTCGATTGCTACAGAGGATGAAAATAATCCAAATCCGTTTAAAAATTATAAATATATATATCGCGCATATCAGAAAGTTACAAAAGAAAATGTGCAGACATTTCTGGAGAAAGAAGAATAAGGGATGCGATCAGAAAAAAGGAGAAACAGACATGAATAACTGAGAAAGGATGAAAGCCGGCAGACGCTACAATGCCGACAGCAAAGAGCTGGAAAAATACCATTCGTTTGGGATGCTGACTTGAATACAGAAATAGCAAATGCTGTGAATGCAGCAGATGATAAAGCACAATATGATGAGAGGCTAAGAGACTGCTTGGTCATAAAAGTATTCTTGCACATATTTTAGTTGATACGGTAGAAGAATTTCGAGGTATGAATCCCAGAGATGTAGTAAAATATATTGAGGGAGAACCTAAGATTGGTGTAGTTCCAACGAAACCGGGACTTACAAATGTTAATGGTGAGCGTGTGGTTAGAATGAATACGGAAAACACAGAAATCAATGAAGGAACAATCAATTTTGATATTGTGTTTTATGTGCGAATGAAAGATGGATTATCGCAGATTATAGTAAATGTGGAAGCACAAAAAGATATGCCAACCGAATATCATATATTAAACAGAGCTATCATCACAAAGTCTATACGTTTCTCCCTTTTATACCGATACATCAATAGAATTACGAACGAGTCTGTTACCATTTTGGACAAGTGTAGCTTCTACGGATTCTCTTGTGACATTATCAAGAATGCCTGTATCAAATGCTTGTCCGGGCTTCCAATTTGGATTGGCTGATTTTACGGCTGCATACATAGCAGCTCTATATTGTCCTTCATATTGTTCTAAAGTCCATGTACCACTTAAACGCTTATCTTTGCTGACACTCAACTGATAATCTTTGAAAATATCGGAACGCTTCGTTGTGTCACCATTTGAAAGACCTTTTTCCTGAATAAATTCCCGCTTCACATTATCAAACATTTTTTGACGATGATCTTCGGATACATTTGTAAGTTTCTGCCATGATGTACCCTTGCCAGTTACATCCATACCTGCAACACCATTTGCATTCAGTAAATCTCCGTCTGAATCAAACTGCTTCATCAGATTTTTAATAATCGTATCCCTTCCACCGAATATTTCATATATCATCTTTTCTTCTGGAGACATCATGGATTCATTCTGGGTTATTCCAGATAACCAGCCTTTTTCTTTCAATGCTTTATACTGTTTGCTATTTGTATTGATATCATTATAGGTATTACCGAAACCGCTAATATTCATTGACATATAAAAGCCTCCCTGCAAATAAATTCAAAATCCGTTTAGAATCTGTACTATGCTATATATAATATATCGTCACAAATCCCAGAAAACTAATAACACAGCATATAATACAAACTGCTTTTCCCGATATAATTAGGTAAGATTTATGATTTGAAATGAGGAAAAGCATGAACATATGACTTTATAGAATGTGCGTATAATCATAAAATATAGAACTAATATATATGCGCATAATCTGGAGGAGCCATGATATTATAATGAAAATAAGCATCGAAATGATATGGAAATTGATTTTATTATTTCAAATAACCGCAGATTAAAATATAAGATGTTTCCGATTGAAGTGAAGTCAGGAAAGCAATACAAAACGACCTCATTAAATAATTTCAGAGAAAAATACAAGGAGTGCATAGGGGAAAGTTATATTATTCATTCAAGAAATTTAATTGTAAAAGATGGAATTATATGCATTCCCCCATATATGACGATGAATATATAAAGATCTGACATACACACTTAAAGGAACAAGGTGCCTGACACAATAAAATTATTGTGTTGCTGCTTGTGACAGCTTTTGCACTTCAGATGTTTGGATGCGGTTCCAAACAGGAGGCATCTTCCGAAACCGGGACGCATCTGAATATTGCCATTCAGCCGGTTCCCGGCTATGTATCGCTTTACGTTTTGCGGGATAAAGGGCGGCAGAAATCGCTACCGAGACGGTAAAGAATTATATCAATGAGGACAGCAGAATAAAAAAAGTCATATTTAACGTATTCAAGGACGATGATCTGAGAATCTATCATGCACTAATTGGATAAATCGTGTTAGAATAAAACTGTCACGTAAGACAGAAAGGAAATTATTCTATGGAAAAGAAAACCGGTTACGATGCAGTTGTATTTGATATGGACGGTGTGATTTTTGATTCTGAGCGGGCTGTGATGCAGTGCTGGAAGGAGCTTGCAGATAAATACCAGATTCCAGATATTGAGAAAGCGGTGCTTTCCTGTACGGGGACGACGATGAAACGGACGCGGGAGATTATGCTGGAAATTTATGGAGAGGATTTTCCGTATGATATTTATGCGAAAGAGTCCTCTGCTATCTACCACAGCAGATACGATGGCGGCAGGCTTCCGATGAAGCCGGGGGTTGTGGAACTGCTCACCTTTTTAAAAGAAGATGGAAAGAAAATTGCGCTGGCATCTTCGACACGCAGGCAGACCGTGACAAACCAGTTAAAGGATGCTGGAATTTTGAATTTTTTTGACAATGTGATCTGCGGGGATATGGTGGAGCACAGCAAACCGGCACCGGACATTTTCTTAAAGGCCTGTGCAGAACTTGGGGTTGCACCGGAGCGCGCGTATGCGATTGAGGATTCCTACAATGGGATTCGTGCGGCACATGCAGGACATTTGCTTCCGATCATGGTTCCGGATCTGCTGCCTGCAAATGAAGAAATGCAGGAAAAAGCAGCGGTGGTGTTACCGGATCTATTCGAAGTGATCGCCTATTTGAAGGGAGAGGGAGCATGTTAACCGAGCAGTTTGATACATTTTTTTAGCCAGTCAATCATCATTTCCTCGCGCATAATAGCACCTAAGAGAACCAGATAGTCACCAAATTCATCGGAGGAACTGTCCGGTATCGCAGTAAATTTGGTCTGGTTGTTCTGCAAATGCTTTAAACGGGAAGTATGCAGGTGCAGCTGTTCTTTAGTTTCCTATATTGCAAAAGTTTGTTATACTAAAGGAAATAAAAAAGAGGGAGATAAACATGAATAACTGGGAAAGAATGAAAGCCGGCAGACTCTACAATGCCGACAGCAAAGATCTGGAAAAATACCATTCGTTTGGGATGGAAACCTGTGATAAATTCAACCGCACACCGCTGTGGATGAAGAAAAGAAAGCAGCGTCTGCTGGAAAAAATGATTCCATCCGCAAAGGATGGCGGGGTAGCAGTTTTGGCACCGTTTTACTGTGAATACGGTGTCAATATCCACTTTGGAAAAAGCTGTTTTGTCAATTATAAATGCACATTCCTGGACTGTGCCCCGATCACGCTGGAAGACGGTGTGTGGGTAGGCGCAAACGTGACGATTGCGACACCGTGCCATCCGTTCCTCTCCGATGAGCGTCTGCCGCAGCAGTATCCGGACGGTTTCCATGACCTTGAGTATGCAAAGCCGATCCACATCGGAAGCGGAAGCTGGATCTGTTCGAGTGCAACAATTTGTGGCGGAGTGACCATCGGGAAAAACTGTATCGTTGCGGCAGGAGCGGTTGTAAACCGTGATGTGCCGGATGACTGCATCGTGGCGGGAGTTCCGGCAAAGGTACTGCGGAAGCTGGATGAGCAGGACAGGATACATGTGTGGGATACCTATATGAAAAATGAAGTGCCATTGTCGGAGCGGGAAAGAGGGAGAAGTAGATCATGAATTCGTGGATGGATCTTGCAATGCGCGTACAGAGTATTGCGCAGGCAGGACTTGCTTATGGAAAAAATGAATATGATTTGGAGCGTTATGAGGAATTGCGTGATATAGCGGCACAAATGGTTGCTATCAACACAGATATACCAGTAGAGATTGTAAAAATGCATTTTTGTAATGAGGATGGCTATCAGACACCGAAGGTGGACACCCGGGCTGTTATTTTTCAAGATGGAAAAATTCTGCTTGTGCATGAGAAAAATGGAACATGGGCATTGCCGGGAGGCTGGTGTGACGTCGATCAGTCCATTGCATCCAATATTGAAAAAGAAACGAAGGAGGAGGCGGGACTTGAAGTAAAAGCAGATCAGGTCATTGCAGTACAGGACTGGCGAAAGCATAACAAGTGTAATCTGCCATATGGTGTCGTGAAAATCTTTGTACAATGTAATGTCATTGGTGGTAATTTTCAGGAAAACATTGAAACGACAGAAAGCAAATATTTTACAAAAGAGGAACTTCCAGAAAATCTTGCGGTAGAAAAAGTGACAAAGGAGCAGATACGGATGTGTTTTGAAGCTTATGAAAGTGACAGTTGGAAAACGTTGTTGGATTAAAATTATCAGAGAAAAGTTTGGTGAAGTACTTGCAGGAATGTAGAAGAAATACTACACCGATATCTATGAGGTGATGAAGGTATGGATGCAGTAACAATAATGACAGCTGTCAATAATTTGAATATGGTAAATACCCTCAATATGCTGGCAGTTCAGAATGAAGATGCGTTTATTGTGACAGAGAATGGAAAGGAATGTGAAATTATGAGTGGTTCAATTTTAGATGCTTATATAGGAAAAGACTGTGTGGTAAGTTTATTTAATGATGTGGGTGGCATCAAGGGAAAACTGATGGATGCGGATGCGCAGTGGGTGAAGATCGAGACACCGAAAAAGGGGACACAGATCATCAATCGTAACATTATCCGCAGTGTTAATTTTGAGAATAAGTAGTATCGTTTCAGAAGCCATTTTCGTAGGAGTTTGAAAGATAAGGAGGAGCGGGGTATGAAGAGAATCAGAGAACATCTGGGACTGGCTTTTTTGATTATAATTGCCATTTTTGCAGTTGTGATTGGTGGATATTTTACATTGCGAAAAGGGATTTATATCGGGGATGATTTTTATTACAAAGTCAGTGCAGATAAGTTTGTGCACAACACATCCAACTATGTGGAACGCACAAAAGATGACACTTTTTTACTTGTGGCAGATGGAAAAAAGCAGAGCGTTTCCTATACCATGAAAGGGGATCAGGTCACATTTTCATTTGCGGATAATTCGATCAGCGGCACATGGACGGAGGGACAGTTGTTCGCGGCAGATGGAAGCCCTGTGGGCTGGGATGAAATGCAGATTATAGCAGGAAATGAAAAGCCTGTCATCAGTGATGAAACATACAGCAATGCATTGGGACACGTCCTTTACGGTAATCTGGAGTCGATTTCATTTTGGGGATTTACGGTATTGGGAGTTCTTATTTATGTGCTTGGAATCGTACAGATTTATGATCCGGATAAGGTATATTTTTTTATGCGCAGATGGCAGTTTCAGAATGCGGAATTATCGGATGAGGGAAGAACTGTGACGATCCTTGGAGGTGTGATTATCTGTATTATCGGAATCGGGGTGATGTCCGGGTTGATTTTGTATTTAATAAAGTAACTATTCTGAGGTGGTCTGAACCGTTATGATAAAAAATGAGAGGAATGTACAGAATGGTAAAAGCGTATTATCACCTTCCGGGCTTGTTTGAATTTTATGAACTATACCGCGTGTTTCTTCCGTTATATCGGGAGCACAGGGACTGGTTTTATGACTGGTGTGAAATCGGTTCGATCTATGGAGCTCCGGCAGATTGTATCTGGGGCGGCGGACGTGCCGGTTTTGGAGAGAATGATCCGAAAGAAGTTCTGGCACTGATGCAGGAGTATGGAATATCCGCGCGGCTGACCTTCAGCAACTCTCTTTTAAAAGAGAAGCATCTTTCTGACCGGAAATGCAATGCGCTCTGTGCTTTACTGGAAGAAAATAAAGATGTGCAAAACGGTGTGATTGTCCATTCGGATCTGCTGTTGGAATATCTGAAAAAACATTATCCGCACCTTTATTTTGTTTCGTCCACCACAAAAGTAATCACGGATTTTAAGCAGCTGGTAGAGGAAATACGACGTGAAGATTTCCGGTATGTTGTTCCTGATTTTCGCTTAAATAAAGCCTATGACCGATGGAAGACACTGTCTTGGCAAGAAAAAGACAAGGTGGAGTTTTTGTGCAATGAATGCTGCTGGTTTGGCTGTAAGGACAGGAAAGCCTGTTATGAAGCGGTCAGCCGCAAGAATCTTGGAGAAAATAGGGAACATCACTGTACGGCACCGGAATCTGAGCAGGGATATTGCTTTTCCAAAGCCATGCAAAATCCGGGATTTATTGGAATAGAGGCAATCCAAAATGTTTACTTTCCAATGGGATTTTCTAATTTTAAGATCGAGGGACGGGGACTTGGAAGTGCACTGATTTTAGAGTTTCTGCTATATTACATGACAAAGCCACAATATCAGCTGCATGTCCGGGAAGAAATTTATCTGGATAACATGCTGGATTTGTTTTGAAAAATGTGCTAAAATTACTTGTTATCTGGAACAAAGGAGAGATACAGGAGAATGAAAGTATTATTTACGATTCTAGTAACATTTTTTGCAGGTATGGGAGCCGGACTTGGAACCGGTTTTGCCGGGATGAGTGCGGCAGCGGTTATCAGCCCGATGCTTATCACATTTCTTGGGATGGAGCCGTATATGGCGGTCGGGATTGCGCTGTCTTCTGATGTACTTGCCAGTGCAGTGTCTGCGTATACCTATGGAAAAAATAAGAATCTTGATGTGAAAAATGGTCTGATCATGATGGTTAGTGTCCTTGCATTTACCGTGGTGGGAAGCTATGTTTCAAGCCTTGTACCATCTGCCACAATGGGAAATTTTTCTGTCTTTATGACATTTTTGCTTGGTATCAAATTTATTGTTCGCCCGGTTATGACAACCAAAGAGACCATGCAGGGGGTATCCGCACAAAAGCGTGCCATCCAGTCGGTCATAAGCGGTATCTGTATCGGATTTATCTGTGGATTTGTCGGTGCTGGCGGCGGCATGATGATGCTTCTTATCCTGACTTCTGTACTTGGGTATGAACTGAAGACAGCAGTCGGAACCAGTGTATTTATTATGGCATTTACTGCGTTTACAGGGGCTGCTTCCCATTTTGTTATTGGCGGGAAACCGGACGGACTGGTGTTTACGCTGTGTGTGATTTTTACCCTGATCTGGGCGAGAATTGCTGCGGTATTTGCAAATAAAGCCACACCGAAAACACTTAACCGTGTGACGGGCGTGGTTCTTGTTATTCTTGGAATCGTAGTATTTTTATTTTCACTTTGGGGATAGAAAAATGCCTGAATCAAAAAATGATTCAGGCATTTCTTCTATTAAAAAATCAGTCCGCCAAGGTAAGCAATGATGCAGCAGGCGATCGCAACCGGGAAAAGTCCGAGTCCCTTCCATGCCATAAAGATGCCAACAACTAGAGCAAGCGCTCCGGCAAGCGGTGTGGCCGTGGCATCGATGATTGCCGGAAAGGTCATAACCGCGAGTGTGACATAAGGTACATAATACAGGAAGGAACGGATAAACCGGTTTTTGATCGGCTTGCGGATCAGCGTCAGCGGAAGCACGCGGATCAGATAACTGGTGATCGCTACAATGGCAATGTAGATATAAATGTTTCCACTCATACGTCCGCCCCCTGTTCTTTTTGTGCGTCAGCATTTTCCAGAGTGATCTCCGTCTGCGGAGGGAAACGCCATGCGGCGATTCCAGCGATGATCAGTGTCAGGATGATCGTGCGCGTTCCGCTGGAAATGTCACGGATCACCGGGAGACGGCTGCACAAGTAACTTGCTGCAAAACTGATGATGATCAACACCAGCACGACTTTGTCCTTTCTGGCAGGCGGGATGATGATTGCAAGAAACATACCAAACAAAGAAACGCTGAGTGCTTTTACCATATCGCCCGGCAGCAGATTGCCGGCGATGACACCGGCGGCGGTTCCGATGGACCAGCCCGGAAGTGCGACAAGAAACGCACCGTAACTGTAGTAGGGATTGAGATATCCGGGACGCCCGATTGCAATGCCGAACAGCTCGTCCGTCAGGTCAAATGCGACAAGAAACCGGTGGATCATAGGGGTATCCGGTGAAAACCGCTGGCTCATGGCACAACTCATCAGAAGATAGCGTGCATTGGCGATGATTGTCATCAGACACAGTTCAATATATGTGGCACCGGCACCGATCAGAGTAAATGCGATGTATTCGCCGGCTGATGCATTTTCCAGAAAGCTGGTCACGAACCCCTGAAGCGGAGTCAGACCAGCCTGTTTTGCAGAAATACCTAAAGAGAAAGAAACAGCGAGGTATCCAAGTCCGATGGGAATGCCATCGCGGAATCCTTCCCGGAAAGCTTTTGTATCCATAAAATCCCCTTTTGTAACTATCAGATAATGTAAAACCAGGATTCATCCTGTTCTTTGTGGTGAAGCGATTCATCACCACTGTGGTAGATCAGTTCCTGGTTGCGGACACTGACCTTGGTACCTTTTTTGATGGACTGGGTAATAAATGAGTTACCACCTATTACAACTCCCTCCTCAATGACAGTTTCCCCACCGAGGATGGAAGCACCGGAGTAAATTGTTACATTGTCACCGATGGTCGGATGACGACGCACATCGCGCAGTTTCTGACCGCCTTTGGTGGAAAGGGCACCAAGTGTAACACCCTGATACAGTTTGACATGGCAGCCGATGATGGTTGTTTCACCGATTACGATGCCGGTTCCGTGGTCAATAAAGAAATATTTGCCGATGGTTGCACCCGGATGGATGTCGATACCGGTTTTGCTGTGTGCCTGTTCCGTCATCATACGCGGGATAAGCGGAACACCAAGCAGAAACAGCTCATGCGCCAGACGGTATACGGTGATGGCATAAAGTCCCGGATAGGAAAATACGATCTCATCTTTGCTGCGGGCAGCAGGATCGCCGTCATAGGCAGCCTGCAGATCGGTCTCTAAGTATTCACGGACTTTTGGAATCCTCCGCATAAAAGAAACGGTTGCTTTCTGTGCAAACTGTTCCAGTTTTTCTTCCTCATTGTCCCCGAATTCTTTCGTATATTTTAAGACAACACAGATCTGTTTGTTCAGATGGAACATTACATCTTCAATCATGGTAGATACACTGTGTTCAATATTGTAGATTTTGTGGGTTTTATCGCGGAAAAATCCCGGATAAACAATGGAAAACAGACGGTCAAGAATGTCCATGATTTCGGTTTTATCCGGCTGGTTGTAGATATCCATCTTATCAACCGCGCGTCCTTTTTTATAATCGTCAAGGATATCTGTCAGGATGGCCCCGACTTCGTTTTCAATGATATTTTTCATGAATTAATCGACTCCTTTTCTTTTCCTTTTATTTGTACAAGAATAATGGCGGCAAACATCAGTACACATCCGGCAAGCTCGTGACCGTTCAGCATCTGGTGCAGGATGAGAAAACCCGCCAGAAGCGAGAACACGGATTCCATGCTCATCAGCAGAGAGGCTGTAGAGGCAGGAAGTCCCCGCTGTGCAAAAAACTGCAGAGTGTAGGCCACACCGTTGGAGAGTATGCCTGCATACAGGATCGGCAGCCATGCGGCAAGAATCAGGTGCATCCGTGGCTGTTCCAGTAAAAACATCGGGATCAGGGAACAGATGCCACAGGTGAAAAATTCGATGCATGCCAGTATGGCATTATCCGCGATCGGTGCATAGTGATCCACGGCAAGAATCTGCAGGGAAAACATGAGCGCACAGCAAAGTGTATACAGATCTCCGCGCTGCAGACGAAAGGAACCTCCGGTCATACATAAAAGATACAGTCCGCATACAGCAAGTGCCACAGAGATCCACACGCGGATACCGGTTTTCTTGTGAAAAAATATACCGAGTACCGGAACAAGCACGATGTACATTGCTGTGATAAACCCGCTTTTTCCAACGGTCGTATATTGTATGCCGATCTGCTGCAGATTCGATGCGATACACAGCAGAACACCGCAGATGATGCCTCCGGGCAGTGCCTGTTTCCAGGAAGCGGATTTTTCTTCAGAAGTCCGGCCGGCTTTCTGCGCCCGGATGAAAATAAACGGAAGCAGTACGATACCGCCGATCAGTGAGCGGGCAGCAGTAAAGGTAAAAGGCTGCACATAGTCCATTCCCACACTCTGTGCAACAAAGGCAAATCCCCAGATAGCTGCAGTCAGAAGTAGCAGAAGGGAATGCCTCAGGGTATTTTTTTTCATAAAATTTCCTCGTAATGTATAATTTAAGAAGCCAGATGCGATTGGGATACATTAAAAATGTACCGCAGGGCACAGGTTTTCTACTTATTATAGAGTATTCAACGTATTTGTTCAAGTGCCAATAAATCCGGAAAACTTTTTGAAAATTTATTACAATATCATTATGTAAGGGAGAAATCCCATGGACGTCTTTGGGAAATAGAAAGGAATCACACGTGACAAAACAAAAGTTTGATGAGTTTGTGCTTGCGCACGGGAGAGATATCCTGTGGTTTTGCAGGATGACTGCAGGAAATGCCCATGAGGGTGATGAACTGTATCAGGATACCATGCTTACGCTGCTGGAACATTTAGACCGGCTGGATGAGAAAAATAACAGTAAAAGTTATGCACTTTCTGTGGCAATCCGGCTCTGGAAAAATCGCAGACGAAAATTTGCATGGCGGATGCGGATTGCACCACAGGAGAGCTACGAAGTACATATACAAAACGGCGGGGAAGCATCGGAAACCCGGAATGCAGATCCGGAAGTACAGGTATTGCAGGAGGAAACAATACATGAAGTGCAGAAACTGGTGCAGCAGCTTCCCGAAAAATACCGGCTGGTGGTGTATCTGTATTATTCGGCGGATATGAAACTGACAGAAATTGCGGAGTGCCTGCATCTTTCCGTCAATACCGTTAAAACCCGTCTGCGCAAAGCAAAATCACTTTTAAAGGAAAAACTGGAGGTTATCGGATATGAACGATGAGCAATTAGATAAGATTTTAAAAAAGGCCCTTACACCGCAGCGGGAGATCAAAGAGGAGGAAATTGTACTCAAAAAGAGACGAAAGGAGGAAAAAATGATCAGAAAAAAACGAATGAAAATGGCCGGTATTGTAGGTACCGTGGCGGCTGCACTGGCACTTGCCTGCATTGTTCCACAGACATCTTTTGCGGAGCAGCTAAAAAAGATGTTTCAGGGGTATTGGGGACAGCGAAGTGAATTGGCCGATTACGTTACAAGAGGAGTATTCAGTGACCAGGATGAACATATGATTTTTTCGGTAGAGGAAATCCTTTCGGATGAAGTTGTTGTAAGTGCAGTTGTGCGCTATGAGGCAAAGGATGAAACCGGAGAAAAATGGCTGGCAACCAAAGGACCGGCGGGATCGGAAAGTTATGATGAAAATGGAAATCTTTTTTCAGAAAATCAGTTATATCTGATGTGGGGAAAGAAAAATGATTACCGTACGCTGACCAGCAATGCGCAATTGATTCGGGGACAGAGTGACAAAAAAGTACAGTATTTTGTTCTGGATCAAACCGATGGGGAATGGTCCAGCCGTTTAAAAAAAGCAACGCTATGTTACGATCTTCCTACAAAAGCAGGAAAAACCACAGAGCTGGATACCAGTTGCAATGTTCCGGTTTATGAGTATACGTTGAAGGCAAAAGATCAAGAGCAGATCAGCCCGAAATTTTATGAACCAAAGCGGATGAGGCTGACACAATTGAGTGTTGTAATTTATGGCACAACTACCGGGTATTTTAGAAAAACACAAAAGGAAACGGATTATCCGTTTGGAGTGGCAGAATGGGGAAAGGATCAGGAAAGCATCGGGGAAAACCTTGAAAATACTTCTTTGATTTATCAGGATGGAACGCGTAACTGGGATATTACGGAAAGTGAAAGTTTTAGGGAAATCAACGATGCAAATGCAGCTAAGAAATATGCAGACTGTAACGCTGTGATACAGTGGGGAACTTTTTACAATGTGACACCGTATCTGGGGTTGCAGCGAGCAAATAAAATTACTCCGGAAAATGCCAGTAAAATTGTTATGCGAACAAAAAACCGGGAGGTGACATATGAATTGACCAGGGAAGAGTGATGGAAACTTCTTTTGATAAATTGCTGGTTAACTGTGTGGTCTGGAGCCTTTTGTTTTTCAGAGGGACGGATTTGCGGGGGAGTTTTTTAAATATAAGGTTTCTCGATGCGACGGAAGAAGGGGGACATTCTCTTTCTACAGAAAAATTTACAAGTCCTGCGGTACATCTCTGATGTATCGCCTTGCGCCGATATTGATTTCAGGTCAGTTTGACAAATATTTTACTTTTATGCTATTAGCGCTACATGATGGAACTACGGCGCAGTTGTAAATTTGTTCTTCCGAAAGAAATGTACCCCTTCTTCCTGGTGGCTGGATAAAATATAATTGAGAAACATGCTCCCGCAAATCCTGTCCGTGGAACAAATATAAAGGCACCAGAACCTGCAGTTAAGGGGATGCCCGGAAAGGATATGCGAATCCCATGAACTGAAATAAACATAAAAATACCCTGTTAAATCACTTGATGATAAGGCCGGGTATCTATAGATGAAAAATTAAAGTTTTAGGTGACAGTTTTCCGAAATTTTAATGCTTGAAATCAGGAAATGTCATCTATATAGCAAAAATTGCTTCTCCAGATACCGCATTTTTCAATAAAGCGGTATCTGTAGAAGCAATTTTTGCTATATAGAGACTTTCCGGTATCTGAATGTTAAATTTTCAATATATAGGTACCGCAATGGTATCTTTTACGTGAATTTTATTGGCATAGATACCAAGGTGGAATTTTTTACTGAATTTTATTGGGATAGGTACCACAATGGAATTTTTTACATGAAATTTATTGGGATAGATACCACGATGACATCTTTCCTATGCATTTTGATTATATAGAACCCATCCTTTATTTATAAGTTGATAATGCCCGAACATATAAAGGCTTCAATACAACTATTGTTTCACAAAATACCAGCAATTTAATTGTCCATAAAAATCCCGGCATTGAGATTCAAGCAAAATTCAATCTTTCCATGGTACCGTAGAAAGAAAGAAAAATTATTCCTACAATACCTATTGACATGATAGGAATTAAGGGGTATGATAAACGAAAGTCAAGGGAGGCGGGAGCATGAAGCGAAAATCATTTTCAATGGTAAAGAAAATAGCGGTACTGTCCATGGCAGCAATTCTGTTGATTGGATGTACCGGATGCGGAAGCAAAAAGAGTCATGTACGGACAATCACCAACGTCTCCTACGATCCGACAAGAGAATTTTATGAAGCATATAATCCGCTGTTTGAGAAATATTATAAGGAAAAAACGGGAAAAGAAGTGGATATTATTCAATCACACGGAGGCTCCGGTGCACAGGCGCGTTCCGTCGTGGAGGGATGTAACGCCGATGTCGTGACACTGGCACTTGAGCATGATATCACACTGATCGAGCAGACCGGACTGATTGAAAACGGCTGGGAACAGGAATTTGCCGATGACAGTTCCCCATACACTTCGACGATTGTTTTCCTCGTCCGGAAAGGCAATCCGAAACAGATCAAAGACTGGGACGATCTGGTAAATAAAAAGGTCGAGATCATCACCCCGGATCCGAAGAGCAGTGGTGGTGCCTGCTGGAACTTTTTAGCAGCACTTTCCTATATAAAGGAGCAGACCAGTGATGAGAATAAGCAGAAAGCATTTCTGCAGAAACTTTACTCGCAGGTTTCCGTCATGGATTCCGGAGCGCGCGGTTCCACTACCACATTTGTGGAAAACCAAAAAGGGGATGTACTGATCGCGTGGGAAAATGAGGCAATTACCACGATGAAAAGTTATCCGGATGAATATGAGATGATTACGCCGAGTGTCAGTATTCTGGCACAGCCGAGTGTGGCGATTGTGGATGACAATGCGGATGCCAACGGCACGCAGGAAGTCAGCAGGGAATATCTGAATTATCTGTACACGGATGATGCCCAGCGGCTGGCAGCAGAATATGGATACCGCCCGAGCAATGAATCAATCTTGAAAGAATTTTCCGACCGTTTTGACCTGAAGGTGAAATTATATACGATCAAAGATTACGGCGGCTGGAACGAAGCATATAAGAACTATTTTGACGATGGAGCAATGTTTGATGAAATCTACGGCAACGAATAAGACAAAAAAAGTACGTGTGATACCGGGGTATCACCTCACATTGGGAATTACAGTGACGATGCTTTCCCTGATTGTGCTGATCCCGCTGGCATCCGTAATGGTTTCCGCATTAAAACTGCGTCCGGCGGAGTTCTGGTCCCTGATCACGAAGCCGACCGTGCGGCATGCATTTGCGACCAGCATCGGATGTTCGTTTATTGCGGCACTTATAAACAGTGTGTTCGGTGTGATCATTGCCGGGGTGCTTGTAAGATATGAGTTTCCGGGAAAACGTATCCTCGATGGCTGTATTGAGCTTCCGTTTGCACTGCCGACTTCGGTAGCAGGTATCACACTTTCCAAAATGTATTCCGAAAACGGAATCCTTGGGGCTCCGCTTGCAAAACTTGGCATCAAAGTATCCTACACACATCTGGGACTGGTCATTGCACTGGTGTTTGTCGGAATTCCGTTTGTCATCCGTGCCGTGCAGCCGGTACTCGAAAAACTTGACGGACAGTATGAAGAAGCAGCATTTATGCTTGGAGCCAACCGGTTTCAGACCTTCCGCAGAGTGCTTCTTCCGGAGATGATGACCCCGGTTTTAACCGGATTTGGGCTTGCCTTTGCCAGAGGAATTGGTGAGTACGGAAGTGTCATTTACATATCTGGAAACAGTGCAAGGGAACATACGCAGGTGATCTCCTATGTGATCATGCAGAAGCTTGGGTATATTGATTATGCGAGTGCCACGGCAATCGCGCTGGTAATGTTGATTTTATCGTTTGTTTTACTGCTTGCTGTGAATATCGTACAGATGAAACAGGCAGCCAGAACCAACAATGTGTAAGTGCAACAGGGAACCAACCAATTCGTTTTAAGAAAGGGAGTTCGTTTTTATGGAACAAAAGAAAAGTACGAAATACATCTTAATAGCCATCAGCGTTCTTTTCATATTTGTTATGCTGATTCTTCCCCTGTTTTCGATTCTCTTCAGTGCATTGAAAGAAGGATTTGCTTTTTACATACAGGCGATCACAACCGAATATGTGCGTTCGGCTCTTTTGGTCACATTGCTTGCAACCGTGATCGCGGTAATTGTCAATACGTTTTTCGGAATCATGGCGGCATGGCTTTTAACGAAGTTTTCCTTCCGTGGGAAACAGGTGCTTGCCACGCTGATTGATATTCCGTTTTCGATCTCTCCCGTCATTGTCGGTCTTGCGTTTTTAATGACTTTCGGACGGCTCGGCTGGACATATCCGGCGATCCGGGCGATCAACCAGTTTTTCGGAACGAATATCCGCATTACGTTTGCGTTACCGGGTGTCGTGCTCGCCACGATTTTTGTCACCTTCCCGTTTGTATCGCGTGAGATCATCCCGATTTTAAATGCACAGGGCAAAGACGAGGAAGAGGCCGCAGCATTGATGGGAGCCGGGGGATTTACGATTTTCCGGAAAATTACCCTTCCCCAGATGAAATGGGGTCTGATCTATGGTATCATTTTATGTACAGCGCGTGCGTTAGGCGAGTTTGGAGCAGTCAATGCACTCTCAAAGACCAGAGGGCAGACATTTACCCTGCCGCTGGAGATAGATGCTTTATATATGTCGGGGACGGATACTTCCATCACCTCCGCATTTGCGGTATCTTCCATTCTGGTCATTATTGCGGTGATCGTGCTGATACTCAGAAACATTTTTGAATACAGAAGCAAAAACAGTAAAGGCATACAGTAAGGAGTCAGGCTATGTACGTGGAAATGAGAGATATTTGTAAAAATTACGGAAACTTCCGGGCTTCCGACCATGTCAGCTTTGGCATTGAAAAAGGAAAATTAGTCGCACTGCTTGGTCCTTCCGGAAGCGGAAAGACCACACTGCTTCGCATGATCGCGGGGCTTGAGACACCAAACAGTGGCGATATCTATATTGACGGGCAGCGTGTCAACGATGTACCGGCGGCAAAACGTGGCATTGGTTTTGTATTTCAGAACTATGCATTGTTCCGTTATATGACCGTTTACGACAACGTAGCCTTTGGTCTTGAACTTGCCAAGGTGCCGAAAAAAGAGATCAAAAAGCGCGTGACCGAACTGTTGGAACTGACCGGATTAAGCGGAATGGAAAAGCGTTATCCGAACCAGTTGTCCGGCGGGCAGCGTCAGCGGGTGGCATTTGCCCGCGCACTTGCACCGAATCCGCAGGTACTTCTTCTCGATGAGCCGTTTGCGGCAATCGATGCAAAAGTCCGCACCGAACTTCGCAACTGGCTTCGCGAGATGGTTGTAAAGCTTGGCATTACAAGCATTTTTGTTACCCATGATCAGGATGAAGCCGTCGAGGTGGCCGATGAGATTATCATCACAAACCATGGACATATCGAGCAGATGGGAACGCCGATGGAAATTTATAAATCACCGGACACCCCGTTCGTGGCACAGTTTATCGGCCGTTCCTCGATCGTAGAGCATTATGAGCGTCTGCTTGGATTTGATCCGGTCGAGGGCGCAACCCACGCAGTTATCCGTCCGGAATTTGTCCGCATGTCCAGAAGCGAGCCACCGCAGCACATGAGTGCCGCCGAGCGTGGAATCGTAAAAGATGTGATATTCCGAGGAAATCATCTGGATGTTGTCGTTGATGTGGGAGGTATCCCGATCGTCACCGAGCGCTCACTTGAAAAAGATCCGGTAGAGATCGGTGAAAAAGTGTATGTCTTAATCTACCGGCTTTACATATTTGATGAAAACCAGACCTATCTCGTAGAAAATAGAGAGATGCAGGAAGGCGAGGTCTTCTACATTTAATCACAAGGAAGGATTACTTATGAAAATCGAGGGGAAAAAAATACTCCATACGGATGTCCTCATCATCGGCGGCGGCACAGCAGGCTGCTACGCGGCAATGACCATCCGTGAACAATCCGATTATTCCATAATCATAGCAGAAAAAGCCAACATCAGGCGCAGCGGCTGTCTGGCAGCCGGAGTCAACGCGCTCAATGCCTATATCACCAAAGGTCATGTTCCGCAGGATTACGTGGACTACGCCACAAAAGATGCCGACGGCATCGTCCGGCCGGATCTGCTTTTGACCATGTCCGAAGGACTCAACCGTGTGACCGCCAAAATGGAACAGCTTGGTCTGGTCATCTTAAAAGACGAAAACGGCGAGTATGTGGCAAGAGGAAACCGCAATATCAAGATCAACGGCGAAAACTTCAAGCCGCTTCTTGCAGATGCTGTCAGCAAATTAGACGATGTGACCGTCATCAACCAGTTAAACATTACCGATTATCTGGTAAACAATAATAAGATCGAAGGAGCCGTCGGTTTTTCCATTGCAGACGGTACGGCCTACGAGATCCGCGCAAAGAAAGTGCTGATTGCAACCGGAGGAGCCGCAGGACTTTACCGTCCGAACAATCCTGGCTTTTCCCGTCACAAAATGTGGTATCCGCCGTTTAACACCGGAGCCGGATATGCCATGGGAATTGAAGCCGGAGCCGAGATGACCACATTTGAGATGCGCTTTATCGCCCTGCGCTGTAAAGATACGATCGCTCCGACCGGAACGATTGCACAGGGTGTCGGAGCAAAGCAGATCAACGCACACGGAGAAGTGTATGAGACAAAATACGGTCTGACTACTTCCCAGCGTGTGTACGGAACTGTTGAAGAAAACGTAAAAGGACGCGGACCATGTTATCTTCGCACCGAAGGCATCTCCGCAGAACAGGATGAATCGCTCTTAAAAGCATACTTAAACATGGCGCCGGGACAGACACTTAAGTGGGTGGAATCCGGGAAAAATCCAAGCGAACAGAACGTGGAAATCGAGGGAACCGAGCCGTACATCGTAGGTGGTCATACCGCCAGCGGTTACTGGGTAGACACCGAACGAGAGACAACGATCCACGGACTTTATGCTGCCGGAGATGTGGCAGGCGGCTGTCCACAGAAATATGTAACCGGCGCACTGGTGGAGGGCGAGATCGCAGCCCATTCCATCGTGCAGAAATTAAACGAAGAACAGGTGGCAGATACGGCGGCTTCTGATGAAGAAGCGGTTCTTGAAAATAAAATTGCCGAGTATGATGCATTTCTCACAAAGCAGGACCCGGCATTTACCGTTGAGGAACTCGAGGAAGCCATGCAGAAAGTCATGGACCAGTATGCAGGCGGAATCGGAACCCATTACCAGTTCAACGAAAAGCAGCTTGCCATGGCGGAAGAAAAAATAAAGAAACTGCAGATCCTTGCAAAAGGACTTGCGGCAGCCGATATGCATGAGCTGATGTTTATCTATGAGCTGAAAGAACGCTTGACCGTGTGCCTGACTGTGATCGCACATCTGCGTGCACGCAAGGAGACACGCTGGCACAGTTTCGCGGAGAATCTGGATTATCCGGAGAAGAGTGATGCATGGCTCTGCTATGTAAACTCGAAAAAGAACGGGGACCAGATTACGATGATCCGCAGAGATCTGGTGAAAGGAGGAGAAACCTATGAGCATCGCGATTGATTCCATGAAATGCAGGGCATGTGGAAAATGTCTGGATGTCTGTCCGGGAAGCCTGATCGTGCGCGGCGAAGACAAAAAAGCCGTGATCCGGTATCCGAAGGACTGCTGGGGATGTGCCTCCTGTATCAAGGAGTGTCCGTTTGAGGCAATTTCCTATTACCTGGGTGCCGACATCGGCGGCATGGGAAGCCAGATGACCGTTCATACGGAAGGAGATCTGTTACACTGGCGAATTAAAAAAACAGATGGTACAATAGAAACAATTGTTGTGAATAAAAAGGATTCGAATAAATATTAAGGAGGAAGATCATGAGTCAATTATCTCATCTTGATGCGCTCGAAGCGGAAGCAATTTATATTATCCGCGAGGTAGCAGCAGAGTGTGAAAAACCAGTAATGCTTTATTCCATAGGAAAGGATAGTTCGGTAATGCTTCATCTTGCAATGAAGGCGTTTTATCCGGAGAAGCCACCATTCCCATTTTTACATGTGAACACGACATGGAAATTCAAGGAAATGATTCAGTTCCGTGATGAGACGGCAAAGAAACTGGGGATTAACATGATCGAGTATATCAACGAGGACGGTGTAAAGCGTGGCATCAATCCGTTTGATTACGGCAGCCAGTACACCGACATCATGAAGACACAGGCATTAAAACAGGCGTTGAATAAATACGGATTTACTGCAGCATTCGGCGGCGGACGTCGTGACGAGGAAAAATCCCGTGCAAAAGAGAGAATTTTCTCTTTCCGTAATGAGAATCATGCATGGGACCCGAAGAACCAGAGACCGGAGATGTGGAAACTTTATAACTCCAGGATCAACAAGGGTGAGAGTATTCGTGTGTTCCCGATTTCCAACTGGACTGAGACGGATATCTGGGAGTACATAAAGAGAGAAAACATCGATATCGTGCCGCTGTATTTTGCAGCAAAGCGTCCGGTGATTGAGCGTGACGGACAGATTATCATGGTGGATGATGATCGTCTGAAACTTCGTCCGGGTGAGAAAATTGAATACAAGAATGTGCGTTTCCGTACCTTGGGATGCTATCCACTGACCGGTGGAATCGAATCCAACGCGACCACATTAGATGAGATTATTGACGAGACCTTGAGTGCTGTAGAGTCTGAGCGGACCACCCGTGTCATTGACAACGAGGCAGCCGGCAGCATGGAACGAAGAAAGAGGGAGGGTTATTTCTAAAATGAGCGGATTATTGAAATTTATTACCTGCGGTAGTGTAGACGATGGAAAGTCCACACTGATCGGACATATTTTATACGATTCCAAACTGCTTTACGCAGATCAGGAGAAAGCGTTGGAGCTGGATTCCAAAGTAGGAAGCCGCGGCGGCGCAATCGATTACTCCCTCCTTCTGGACGGACTGATGGCAGAGCGTGAACAGGGTATCACCATTGATGTGGCATACCGTTATTTTACCACCGAAAAGAGAAGTTTTATCGTTGCAGATACACCAGGACATGAGGAGTACACCAGAAACATGGCAGTCGGTGCATCCTTTGCAGACCTTGCCGTTATCCTTGTGGATGCAAAGCAGGGAGTGCTCGTACAGACCAGAAGACATGCCAGAATCTGTGCACTGATGGGAATCCGTTACTTTGTATTTGCTGTAAATAAGATGGATCTTGTCGATTACAGTGAGGAGCGTTTCAAGGAGATTGTTGACCAAATTCAGGAACTTTCCAAGGAACTGCATTTAGCAAGTGTCAAGATCATTCCGGTATCTGCAACCGAGGGTGACAATGTCACCACCCATTCCGACAATATGCCATGGTACACGCAGGAGCCACTGCTTGCTTACTTAGAGAATATCGATGTGAGCGAAAAGAAGCAGGAGGAAGGCTTCTATATGCCGGTACAGCGTGTCTGCCGTCCGGATCACACGTTCCGTGGTTTCCAGGGACAGATCGAGAGTGGCGCTGTATCGGTCGGTGATACAATCGTGACTCTGCCAAGCAATGAGCATGCAAAAGTAAAGAGCATTTTAGTCGGAGATAAAGATGCACAGACTGCAGATGCAGGCCGTCCAGTTACCATCCAGCTTGACAAGGAAGTGGATGTATCCCGCGGATGTGTTCTCGCAAAAGATACGAAGCTTCCGGTCAGCAAGAAATTTACCGCAACAATCCTCTGGATGGACGATGAGGAACTGACCGTCGGCAAAGATTATCTCGTAAAACTCGGTACACGTACGATTCCGGGTATCTTAAAGAATATCCAGTACAAGATTGATGTCAACACCGGTGAATTTATTCCGGTTGGCCGCCTGCGCAAGAACGAGATTGCGGTCTGCGATCTGGTATTGCAGGAAGAGATCGTCATTGATGCTTTTGCAAAGCATAAGACATTGGGAGAACTGATCCTGATCGACCGTATTTCCAACATGACCTCCGCATGTGGTGTTGTGGAAAATCCAACGCTCGATGAGACGAAAGACTTAAAATGCGCATTTGCCCACGGAAATCTCAAGGCAAACGGAGATATCTTCGAGGAATATTACTATGACCTTGAGGCTATGAACGTCTTTAAGGTACAGCCTTCCGATAAAACTTACACGATCGGTGATGTGATTCCGGTCAAGGGTGAGACGTATCAGTATCCGGACAGCTTTGATGTGGTTGTTCTGCGTGAGCAGGTAGCGGTATCCATCCGTGACCAGAAGGTTACTGCAATTATTCCGCTTGCTGACTTTGCATACAACGATGTGCCTGTCGTCAACGGCCGTGGATTTGCAGTTCATGTAACAAGTGCCGCAGATGTGGATGCGTTCAAGAAGGAGCTTTCCGCAGAGGGCAGTGAGATTTCTGAGAACTTCTTTAATAAGTGGGTTGATTTTGAGACTTACCGCCGCATCGTATTTAAGGATGAGCACTGGACAGAATAGTAATTTTATTATGAGAATGGAATCCCTGCTGGTTTTCACCAGCGGGGATTTTTTTGCTGGAAAAATAAGTGGAAATAAAAGGTTGACAATAGGGTATGATTGCGGTATATTAACTATAACATATTAAACCTATTAGATAAGTATGAATTAGGGGAAATGAAATGGGATTCAACACAGAACTACTACATGGTACAAAAACCGGAGATCCGGTGACCGGAGCCACACTTACCCCGGTGTACCAGTCCAGTGCTTTCTTTCAGCCATCGGCAGAGCAGCACGAGAAGCTGTTCCACAACAAAGCTGCTGGATATTCTTACACGAGAATCAATAACCCGACCATCGCAGCATTTGAAGAACGCATGACGGTTCTGGAAAAAGGTGTGGCATCCGTTGCCTGTGCATCCGGCATGGCGGCAATTACCAATGCCCTTCTGAATATCGTAGGAAGTGGTGATGAGATCATTACAAGCACCAGCCTGTACGGAGGAACGATTGATCTTTATCACGATCTGGAAGCGTTTGGAATTACAACGATTTTTGCGGATACGAATGATCTGGCAGATCTCGAATCAAAGATTACGGATAAGACGAGAGTCATTTTCGCGGAGACGATTGGCAATCCAAAGCTGGATGTGACCGACATCCCGGCACTTGCCGAGATTGCAAAGCGGCACAATCTTCCGCTCATGATCGACAATACGGTAGCCACTGCATTTCTCGTTCGTCCGCTTGAACTTGGCGCGGACATCGTGATCAATTCCACATCCAAATACATCAATGGCAACAGCAGTGCCATCAGTGGTGTGATTACCGATGCGGGAAGATTCAAATGGGATCTGGAGCGGTATCCGGGCATGAAAGACTATAAAAAGTTTGCAAAATTTGCCTTTACTGCAAAACTTCGAAACGGATTGTTCCGCAACATGGGAGCCTGTATGGCGCCGCAGACTGCATACTATAATCTGCTTGGTATGGAGACACTGGGGCTTCGTATGGAGCGGGCGTGTGACAACGCAATGCAGCTTGCGGCTTATCTGGAAACCATTCCGGGAATCAGCGTAAACTATCCGGGACTTGCATCGAGTCCGTGGAACGGTGTGGCAAAGCAGTTGCTGGATGGAAGATTTGGAGCAATTTTAACCATTCGCGTGGGAAGCAAGGAACGCGCTTTTGCAATCATGAATGCGCTGACGATTCCACAGATCGTATCCAATATCGGAGATACCAAGACACTGATTGTGCATCCGGAATCCACACTGGCGGCACACTCAACCGAGCAGGAAAAGATTGACGCTGCCGTATTTGATGATATGATAAGAATAAGTGTCGGTATTGAGGATATCGAAGATCTGAAGCAGGATTTTACAGCAGCAATCCAAAATACCGCCGGATAAACAAAGAAAAATATACAAGGTTTAAAGGAGAGAGTAATGGCTGTTGATTATGCTACATTGAAAAAAGGCGGATTTATGCGCCAGAAACAAAAAAATAATTTTTCCCTGCGGCTGGCTGTGGTAGGTGGAAATCTTACAGCAGAGAATTTACAGATTATCGCAAAGGTTGCAGAAAAATACGGAGACGGACACGTACATCTGACTTCCCGTCAGAGTGTGGAAATCCCATTTATCAAACTTGACGATGTAGAAGAAGTTAAGGAAGTGCTGGCAACCGGGGGATGTAAGCCGGGTGTGTGTGGACCGCGTGTCCGTACGATTACAGCCTGTCAGGGATCGGCGGTATGCCCTAGTGGAAATATTGACAGTTATGATATTGCAAAAAAACTGGATGAGCGTTATTTTGCAAGAGAACTTCCGCATAAGTTTAAATTTGGTGTAACCGGATGCCAGAACAACTGCTTAAAGGCAGAAGAAAATGATGTCGGAATCAAGGGTGCATCTATTGTGGAATGGGAGGAAGCAGCCTGCATCAACTGTGGGATCTGTGAGAAGACCTGCCGCGTGGATGCAATCAGCACCGTGGACGGAAAAATCGTTCTCGATGAGGAAAAATGTAACAACTGCGGACGCTGTGTAAAGGCCTGTCCGACCGATGCATGGAAAGCGACACCTGCATTTGAGGTATCTTTCGGTGGACTGTTTGGAAACCGCGTATACAAGGGCGAGAAGTATCTTCCGCTTATGACATCCGAGGAACAGTTATTCCGCATTACCGATGCGGCAATCCAGTTTTTTGATGACAATGCCAATCCGGGAGAGCGTTTCCGTATGACACTTGAGAGAGTGGGACTTGATAAATTTGAAGAAAAGATAAAGGAGGCATATAATGGCTGATTTTACAATTGATGAAACCGTAGATATTACCGATGTGGTCTGCCCGATGACATTTGTTAAGGCAAAGGTAGCCATGGAAGAATTAGAGATCGGACAGGTACTTTCCGTACATATGAACGATGGAGAGCCGGTGCAGAATGTACCGAGAAGTTTCAAGGAAGAGGGACAGCAGGTATTAAAGCTGATCGACAATGAAGATGGAACCTATGACCTTATTGTAAAGAAACTTGAGGAGTAAACGAAAGAGGTTAGGCATGGCAGCAAGAGTAAGTAAAGATAATTTTGAAGCGGAGGTTTTGCAGGCTTCTATACCGGTACTGGTGGAGTTTTATTCCGATTCCTGCATTCCGTGCAAACAGATGTCACCGATTCTTGGCGATATCGAAGATGATTATGAGGATCGCTTAAAAGTGGTCAAAGTCAATGCAAATTTTGACGGGGAACTGGCAGAACAGTATTCCGTTATGGTTTCTCCGACCATCCTGTTTTTCAAAGATGGAAAGGAAGCAGAGCGTGTGCGCGGTCTGATTAAGAAACCGGAACTGGAAGCAATTGTGAAAAAATATATTTAGGAGGAGTTACCGATGAAAGTAACAATCGCAGGAAACGTAAAAGACATCAAAGAGGGAACGACACTGGCACAGCTCGTTGTTGACGAGAAGGTTGAAAATCCGGAATATGTGACCGTTACCGTAAACGATGATTTTGTAGAAAATCACGATCTTGCAAACGTAACATTAAAGGAAAACGATGTAGTTGAATTCTTATACTTCATGGGAGGAGGAAGCTTCTAATGGCATTTACCAATGAGCAGATGGAGCGTTACAGCCGTCACATCATCCTGCAGGAGGTTGGTGTGAAGGGACAGAAAAAGCTCCTCAACGGAAAAGTTTTGATTATCGGTGCAGGCGGACTTGGTGCACCGGCAGCAATGTATCTTGCCGCAGCCGGTGTGGGAACCATCGGTATTGTGGATGCAGATGAAGTGGATCTGTCCAACTTACAGCGTCAGATCATTCACGGCACTGCGGATGTAGGAAAAGCAAAAGTAAAATCTGCAAAAGAGACCATGAATGCAATGAACCCGGATGTAACCGTAAATACATACCGTGAGTTCGTTACTTCTGAAAATATTATGGATCTCATTAAAGATTATGATTTCATCATTGATGGAACCGATAACTTCCCGGCAAAATTCTTAATCAACGATGCCTGTGTTATGGCAAAGAAACCATTTTCCCATGCAGGAATTATCCGTTTTAAGGGTCAGCTCATGACCTATGTTCCGGGAGAAGGACCATGCTACCGTTGTGTATTCAAAAATCCACCACCAAAGGACGCAGTTCCGACCTGTAAGCAGGCAGGTGTCATCGGCGCAATGGGTGGTGTCATCGGATCCTTACAGGCGATGGAAGCCATCAAATATCTGATCGGTGTGGGCGATCTCTTAACCGGAAAGCTTCTGACTTTTGATGCGTTAAAGATGGAATTCCACACGATCAAACTGCCAAAGGCAGATCATAAGTGTGCCATCTGTGGCGATCATCCGACCATCACAGAACTGATTGATTACGAGCAGATCGAGTGCCCGGATCACTGAGGTATCGCGTAAGCGATATCTCCTACGCAGTTCGCCTCCGCGAAGCGGACTTTTATATGCGAACTGCTCCACATGAGGTATCGCGTAAGCGATATCTCCTACGCAAATCGCCTCTGCGAAGCAGACTTTATATGCGATTTGCTCCTTGAAAAGGAGGAAAATTTTATGCTTACCATGAAAAAAGCAGACTATGAAAAAATCTTAGCTCATGCGAAGGAAAACCTTCCGGAAGAGGCATGTGGTCTGATTGCAGGCACCAAAGACGGAGACAAAAAGATCATCGAGAAGGTGTACCTTCTGGAAAATGTGGATCACACCAATGAGCATTTTTCCATGAACCCGAAGGAACAGCTTGCCGCTGTCAAAGATATGCGCACAAACCATCTGGTACCGCTTGGCAACTGGCATTCCCATCCGGAATCGCCGTCACGTCCGTCCGAGGAAGATAAGCGTCTGGCGTATGATCCGACGGTCAATTACCTGATTCTTTCCCTGATGGATATGGATCAGCCGGTGCTTAAAGCTTTTGACATTGACAAAGAGAAAAATGTGACGATTGAAGAACTGGTTATTCAGTAAAGGGTATCCGTCTGCGGATAGATTTTCTATCTGTGGTATCTCGCGTAAGCGATATCTCCTACGCAGCTTAGAAATTGTCCAATAGAAATGCTGCCTGTACCATATTGTTGTCAGGCAGCATTTTTCGGTAGTATGGTGCAAAGATTATCTTTTTACATGATCAGTAACAAAAATGCCAGACCGTAATAAGTCACAACAGCCACAAGGTCATTGACGGTTGTAATGAGTGGACCGGATGCAACCGCAGGATCAATTTTTATCTTATGGAAAAACATGGGAATCACAGTACCTACGAGGCTTGAGATCACCATTGCCACGAGAAGCGAGATGCCGACGCAGCCAGAGATGCCAAATGCTCCGATCCAGGTGTATCCCTTAAACAGGTGGATGTAGATGCCAAGCAGTGCAAGTGCCATAATACCAAGGATTCCACCATTTAAAAGACCGATTTTCATTTCTTTTACCAGTAAGAAAAGTTTTTGTTTTCCGGTGAGTGTTTCATCCATCAGGACGCGGATGGTAACTGCCAGCGACTGGGTACCGACGTTCCCGGCCATGTCAAGCACAAGAGACTGGAAACAGATTACAATCGGAAGTACAGCCACAACATGCTCAAAGACACCTACAACAGAGGAAACGAGCATCCCGAGGAACAGCAGGATGATAAGCCATGGAAGACGTTTTTTCATGCTTTGTGCCGTGGTTTCTTTGAGATCTTCTTCGGCGGTGAGACCGGCCAGTTTTGCGTAATCTTCCCCCATCTCATTGTCAACCATCTCTACGATATCTTCGGATGTAATAACACCGAGCATATGACCGTCCTGCGACAGGACAGGAATGGAATCTTCCGAATAATCCATGATTTTTTCCATGCATTCATCAATTTTTTCGTGATCGGTTACCGATGGATAGGAGTGGACGATAATATCGTCAAGCACATCATGTTCTCTTGCAATAATAAGATCTTTCAGATCAATAGCACCGGCAAATTTCAGGGATTCATCCAGTACATAAATGGTTGAAATATTGTCATTGGTCCCGGCCTGACGGACCAGTTCGCTCATTGCCTGACGGACGGAAAGTCCCTTTGGAATGCAGATGTAGTTGGTTGTCATGCAGCTTCCGATTTCGTCATCGTCATAGGAAAGCAGCATTTTTACATCTTTTATGGCTGCTTTGTCCAGGTTTTCCACGATTTCATATTTCTTTTTATCGTCGAGCGTTTCGAGGACGTCAACGGCATCATCGGAATCCATCAGGGAAACTACTTTGGCGGCATCTTTGACGGAGAGTTCGGAAAAGTAGATTTGCGGTTCATCCAGATATGCGAAGATTTCCGCAATTTTCTGTGGCCCCAGAAGCGTATAAATACGTTTCCTTTCTTTTGGAGTCATAACCGTAAGCATATCGGCAATGTCGTTTTCGTGATAATTAGATAAGCATTTTAAGATTTCATGGTCATTTTGTCTGCTTCGGATCAGCTTTGTAAGCTCTAAATATTTCTTGTTCATATGAATTCTCCTTTCCTTGTGTGTGCAGTCATCATGTGCAACAAAAGCTACATCATGCTGCAGATATGCACAATAGAAAAGGGCTCAGGTATACAGTTTTATATATTCAGGCACAAAAAAAGCACCTACCAGTGCTTTAAACATCATGAATCGGCAAAATTCATTTTCCAGTGAAAACGATAATTTTGCCAGTGAAAAAAGCATCGGCATTCAAATGTCTACTTCGCCCAAAACTATCGCTACTGTCCATGAATTTCACCTCCATTACTCAGATTTTTATGATTGTGGATTTAAATCCTTGGTTATGGTAGCATTTGTAAATGGATTTTTCAACCCAAAATCACGTAAAATTTTTGTAAAAGAAGGATATTTTGTCATTTTTATAGAAAAGAAAATAGCGCATTGTATAGGGGTATGGTAAAATAGGAAAGAATAAAAATGCCATTATTTATGAAATAGATTTTTTTGAAAATCAGGAGGAATAACATGTACGATTTAGTCATTATAGGAAGCGGTCCGGCAGGTCTTTCGGCAGCTGTTTACGCAAAGCGCGCCTGTCTGGATGTGGTTGTTTTAGAGAAAGAGCCGATGGGTGGCGGACAGATGATTTATACGCAGGAAGTTGATAATTATCTGGGACTGCCGGAAACCAATGGGTTTGATCTGGCGCAGAAATTTGAGCAGCATGCAAAAGCACTGGAGGTTCCGTTCATCAGCGATGAAGTGGATAACGTAGAAAAAAATACAGACGGAACGTGGAAAATCACCGGTGCTTCCGGAACTGTTTATGAGACAAAAACAGTACTGCTGGCAACCGGAGCCGGACACCGGAAACTCGGGGTGCCGGGAGAAGAAACACTGGCAGGAGCCGGGGTGTCTTACTGTGCAACCTGTGATGGAGCTTTTTTCCGTAACAAGACAGTGGCGGTTGTCGGCGGTGGAGATGTGGCACTGGAAGATGCCCTGTATCTGGCAGCCGGATGTGAAAAAGTGTATCTGATTCACCGCAGACAGGAACTGCGTGGTACGAAGGTACTGCAGGAACAGGTGGCAAATGAGCCGAAGATCACCTTCCTGCCGGATACCGTGGTGAAAGAAATCTGTGGGGAGCAGATGGTCGATCATCTGGTAATCGCAAACACCGGAACAGGAGAAGAAAAAGAACTGCCGGTCAGCGGTATCTTTATCGCAGTCGGTATGAATCCGCAGACCGATGCGGTGGCTTCTGTGCTGGATTTAGATCATGGCTATGTGAGTGCCGGAGAAGACGGGGTGACGGAGCAGCCGGGGCTTTTTGTGGCAGGAGATGTCCGCACCAAGAAGCTGCGTCAGATTGTGACCGCGGTGGCGGATGGTGCCAACAGTGTGACAAGTATTGTGGAGTATCTCAAAACTTTATAAATTGCTGGTTAACTGCGGGGTCTGGGAGCCTTTGGGTTTGGCAAGTGGGACGGATTTGCGGGGGAGTTGTTTTAGATATAAGGTTTCTCTATGCGACGGAAGGAGGGGGACATTCTCTTTCTACAGAAAAATTTACAAGTCAGCGCCGATGTTGATTTCAGGTTGGTTTGGCAAAGGTTTTACTTTTATGCTATTAACGTTACATGATGGAACTACGGCGCAGTTGCAAATTTGTTCTTCCGAAAGAAATGTCCCCCTCCTTCCTGTGGATTGGAAAACCATAAGTAAAAGAATGATGCCCGCAAATCCTGTCTGTGTGACAAATATAAAGGCACCAGAACCTGCAGTTAAAGGGACGCCTCAAAAACAGCTACGAATCCCATGAACTGGAATAAACATAAAAATACCCTGTTAAATCACTCGATGATAAGGCCGGGTATCTATAGACGAAAAATTAAAGTTTTAGGTGACAGTTTTCCGAAATTTTAATGCTTGAAATCAGGAAATGTCACCTATATAGTAAAAATTGCTTTTCCAGATACCGGTTTTTTAGAAAAAGCGGTATCTGGAAAAGCAATTTTTGATCTATAGAGACCTTCCGGTATCTGAATGTTAAATTTTCAGCGTGTAGGTACCACAATGGTATCTTTTACATGAATTTTATTGGCATAGATACCACGGTGGAATTTTTTACTGAATTTTATTGGCATAGATACCACGGTGGAATTTTTTACTGAATTTTATTGGCA
>ERZ1026884.237-NODE-237-length-39890-cov-17.357048_pt1 | contig 39890 bp, 26 predicted proteins | sample MGYA00380172_ERZ1026884 | MGnify/ENA primary metagenome ERZ1026884 (study PRJEB33269, sample SAMEA4719808) | human gut metagenome | biome: human-associated habitat; feature: organic feature; material: feces | place: Cameroon | collected 2013-10 ... | reverse complement strand
ACTTGGCGTCAGCAAAGTGTGCAAGGCGAGCGAAAGACAAAACGAAAATGGTTAAATTTTCGTTTTTCTTTCCGAGCCGCTGCCTAACTTGGCGTCAGCAAAGTGTGCAAGGCGAGCGAAAGACAAAACGAAAATGGTTAAATTTTCGTTTTTCTTTCCGAGCCGCTGCCTAACTTGGCGTCAGCAAAGTGTGCAAGGCGAGCGAAAGACAAAACGAAAATGGTTAATTTTCGTTTTTCTTTCCGAGCCGCTGCCTAATTGGGATTAAGCCAAGAGTGCAAGAAGTTCAACTTAGCTTTTGTATTTTATTGTAAATTGCCCTACTCCGCGTAGCAAAGTAAGGCAATTTACTTAAAAAAAAGTAAGATAAAATAAGTAAAAACTTCTTACTTATTTCTTAAAAACATGCTTACCATAGTTCACGCCCTTAGCGTCGTAATAAGCAGGTTCAGACTGAAGGCGTTGCAAGAAGTCGGGATACTTGCGTAATTGTTGGGGAGTCCAACCAGCTTCAGCCACGGCAGCCAAACGGGGGAACATTAAATACTCTACGGTAGAACCATCTTCCACCCATTCAGTCCAGAAGTTAGCCTGTACACCCATGTATTTAGGCTGCAAGTCAGCAGCTACGTTGTTCATGGGCACATAGTTATACACAGCTTCTACCGTCTCAGTACCCCAACCTTGTGAGCGAGGTTCGCTGGCATCTTTGCTTTGGCGACGATTGATGTAGTAAGGAATCTGCGGAGTGAGAATTGTGTTAAAACCACGTCGTGCAGCCTCTTGTGCAGCCGCATCAGCACCAATCCAAGCCATGATTGTAATATCTTTGCCTAATGCCGAAGTATTACCATGCAACACCTCATTCCAGAAGATAAGTTTACGTTGTTTGTTGGCAGGCTTTTGTGCAATATGTTGTTGCAGTTTATGATAGAAGTCAGTCTGCAAGTCGCGATAGTTCTCACTGTGCATTGCAGCAAGAGCCTTTTGGCAATCTACATTATTTTGCCATTTATTAGTGGGGCATTCGTCACCACCAAGGTGAATATAACCAAAGGGGAAAACCTCAGTCAGTTCGTCAATCACATCCTTGGCAAATTGCACAGCTTTGGGGTTCGACACATTAATCACATCGCCCGAAACCCCTTGATAGAGCCACACCTCGTGTTTGTTTTCAGGGTCGCAAGCCAATATTTCGGGGTACGAAGCCACGGCAGCTTGTGAGTGACCAGGAATATCCACCTCAGGCACAATTTCAATAAAACGATCGCGAGCATACTTCACAATTTCGCGAGCATCCTCTTGTGTATAAAAACCACCGTAGTGCTGACCATCAGGTTTGGTTTGGTCCCAACCCAATACCTTACTTTCGCGCCAAGCGCCTACTTCTGTCAGTTTGGGGTATTTTTTTATTTCAATACGCCAACCTTGGTCCTCTGTCAGGTGCCAGTGGAAGCGGTTAAGTTTGTAGGCAGCCATCACATCGAGCAACTTTTTAATTTCTTCTTTGCCATAGAAGTGACGACCTTCGTCAAGCATAAAACCGCGCCATTCAAATCTTGGAGCATCTTCCACACACATAGCCTGTACCGACCAAGTTTTAGTAGTCTTGTCAGCAGTTCCAGCCAAGACATTGCGCGAGGGGAGCATTTGTTGCAAAGTTTGCAAGGCATAGAAGAAACCTGCAGGACGTGCAGCCTCCACCACAATGCCCTTGGGTGTTACATTCAAGCGATAAGCTTCAGCACCAAGTTCGCGGTTTAGTTTTAATTGTAGAGCCGCATTTTTTTTGCCATTAGCCCACTTCATGCCCGTGGCATTGGTAAACTTCTGCTGAAATTGTGTCAGCACCATTTTAATACTGTCACCAGCATAAGCATCTGCCCAAGCACTTGTTTTGTTTTTAAATGTAAAGCAACCTTCTCCTTGTGTAATTTTTGCAGGCAAGGGAATAATTGAAGGTGAAGTGGCATTTTGAGCCTGACAAACCGTTGTGCCGCACAATACGAGTGCTGACAAAAGCGTTTTCAGAAAATTCATTATTTAAAGGGGTTAAGGATTAAATTGTCAGTGTTTTATTAAGCATAGGGCATGAAGTGTTACAATCAGAGCTACCCAAAAGGACACTTTGGATAGTTAACAAGAAAGGGCGTAATGTCCTCACTCCTTTTTCACACCTCACAGAACGTCATCTTTAGCAAGGTCTTCCCAAAAGTTCTCAAGGTCTTCGTTGAGTCCTTCCATGAGTTCTCCGCTAATCACAATGTTCTCGTCGTCAACCAAGTAAATGTCGGCAATCGTTTCGCGGTCTTCGCCAATAAGCACATACGAGTAAGGCTTTAGCACAGCCACATTCTCGGTCACATCTTTAATGCGTTTAATCGCATCCGTCAGAATGGGTTGTACAGCCGTATAAAAGTTCTCGTCTGTATTTCCAATCCATTCTTCTACCACGCAACGAGTTAATTCATTGTCATCGTCGTCGTATACGCGTATTTCGCCACTATCTTGCAACACTTGCAGATAGATGTCGGTAAGAGGCATATTTTCTGCCTCTTGTGGAAATTTCGAGGCTACTTTGCGCAATGCGCGTTCTATTTGTTGATAAGTTTGTTCAGTAGCAGTCATGGCATTTTGAGTTTTCGAGGCAGATGTTAGAAAGCAGCCGTCCACCAACCTACGGTTAATATCTGAGCAAATGTACAACTTTTTTGTAAGTATGCAAAGAATTAGAGCGGTAAAGGCAATCTTTTGCATTGTCTTTACCGCTCTAAGCGTATAATTTTAGAAGTTTAAAATCAGAATTTTTAGAACCGCCCTAAAGTTTTTATGGACATGTCACAGGTTGAGGCATTGCAGCTGAAGGATTCTTGTCACCTTGCGCAGCCATACGCATTTTTGCATGTTGCATATAATAGCGCACAAATGGGTCGTTCAAGAAATTTGCAGGGGCTGAATCCAATATACGTTGAATCTGTTCCGTCATAATGGGCGAAGGAAATTGGCTGCAAAGCAGTCTAAAATATCCAGGTCCAAGCACATTGTTGTAATTGTCCATTACGAACTTAGTTTCCAACTCCTCTGCGCGTCGGTCTAACTGTTGTTTCTTTTTGCCCAACTTGCGTTGAATATCAATGGGCGAGTTTCCTTCGCGCATCATACGCATTGTTGCTTGTTGCAACTCCCATATTTCGTGGTCCAATCTGGTGCGCTTCTTAAAGTAGCTATACAGTTTTTCGTTAAGTGGACTTCCTGACACGCGTTGTGTGGCATTATCCACTTGAATATTCAGATTGCCACTTTCAAGCACGATGGGCATCACACAATCGTTTCCTCTATAAAGCATAGCCATCATTGTCGAATCAATGTCGCCTTCAAAGCGAAATTGTCCGTGAATAACTGTGCATGAGTCCAAACAAACCATCACCGTTTCTTGTTGCACGTTTGATTTGTGTGCTTGTTCTTGCTTGCCATTGTTCGACACTCTGAGGTAAAGTACTTTACCGTCAAGGCAAGGCAGGGACGAGTTGCCAGCAATGTTGTATTGCTCAGCACATGAGGTGAGCAGTAACAGAGAGGATAATATGTAAAATACTTTATTCATTGCGTCAAAGCAGTCAAAGGTTGTTCTTCTGTGTTTCTCCCAAGAGTAAACTTTTTGTCTCTCTCAAGTTTTTCTGATGCAAAGATACTATCTAAAAGTTGGAATAACCAAGCCTCATCTAAAAACTAACACCTCTGTAAATCTTTTTTGAGAAATCTGGGCTTTATAGTGTACAAATTGCACACTTTTTTCACACTTAGCGTAAATATTTAAGCGTATTGTTTTGTTTTTCTGTCTAGTTTTTGTCTACAAAATCTCTGAAAGTCATCTACAAAATAGCCCAACTCGTCTAAAAGTTGAGGATTTATTCTCTCCCCCGAAAAATAAAAACGCATAGAGTGCGTTCCTTTTCTCACAACTAAATAGGGTGTTCAAAGTTCATGATTTTTTATGATTGATATTTGCTAGATTTATCAAGAAATTTCACGCGCCAGCCTCACCCCTAACAACAAAAAAACGGAGAAAGTAATTCGCATTACAATCTCCGTCAATTAATAACTTATAAAATTAATCGTATGAATCCTATGAAGGGGGGATTACATCATGCCGCCCATACCCGGGTTACCCATAGGAATTTCGGGCTTATCTTCCTTCTTGTCGCAGATTACGCACTCAGTAGTGAGGAACATACCTGCCACAGAAGCAGCATTTTCAAGAGCTACACGAGTAACCTTAGCAGGGTCAACAACACCTGCTGCACGCAAGTCGCCAAACTGTTCAGTCTTAGCGTTATAGCCATAATAGCCTTCGCCTTCGCGTACCTTGTTTACAATCACAGCACCCTCAATGCCTGCATTACGGCAAATTTGGCGAAGTGGTTCTTCAATAGCACGACGAATAATGTTGATACCAGTAGTCTCGTCAGCGTTGTCGCCAGTCATATTTTCCAAGCCCTTCTGAGCACGGATGTAGGCTACGCCACCACCTGTAACGATACCTTCTTCAACAGCTGCACGAGTAGCGCAGAGTGCATCGTCGCAACGGTCTTTCTTCTCCTTCTGTTCAGTCTCGCTAGCAGCACCCACCTCGAGCACACATACACCGCCCGAAAGTTTAGCCAAACGTTCCTGCAATTTCTCCTTGTCGTATGAAGAAGTAGAGTTATTGATCTCGTTCTTAATCTGACCAATGCGTTCCTGGATGCAATCCTTGTTGCCCTTACCATTCACAATGGTGGTGTTCTCCTTCGAGATAGTAACCTTCTCGGCAGAACCCAACATGTCAATAGTAGCCTGTTCAAGCTTCAAACCCTTGTCTTCGCTAATAACTACACCACCCGTCAATACGGCAATGTCCTCGAGCATCGCCTTGCGACGATCGCCAAAGCCAGGAGCCTTCACAGCACAAATCTTGAGTTGCGTGCGCAAGCGGTTCACAACCAATGTAGTCAAAGCTTCGCTATCTACATCCTCGGCAATCACCAAGAGTGGACGACCACTTTGTACGGCAGGTTCCAAGATGGGGAGGAAATCCTTGATGTTCGAAATCTTCTTGTCGTAAATCAAGATATAAGGATTCTCCATTACGCACTGCATCTTCTCAGTGTCAGTAACAAAGTAAGCTGAGAGGTAACCACGGTCAAACTGCATACCTTCAACAGTCTTCAACACTGTGTCACGACCCTTTGCGTCTTCAATAGTAATTACACCATTTACGCTTACGGCACGCATACCATCAGCAATGAGCTTACCAATTTCAGGATCGTTGTTAGCAGAGATAGTAGCTACTTGTTCAATCTTGTCATAGCTTTCGCCCACCTGCTCGCTCTGTTCCTTGATGCTTTCTACCACCTTGGCAACAGCCTTGTCAATACCACGTTTCACGTCGAGCGGATTAGCACCAGCAGCCACGTTCTTCATGCCCTCAGTCAAAATAGCCTGAGTAAGCACAGTAGCGGTAGTCGTACCGTCACCTGCATCGTCACCAGTCTTTGAAGCTACGCTCTTCACAAGCTGAGCGCCCGCATTTTGGAAAGCATCTTCCAATTCAATTTCCTTAGCTACGCTCACACCATCTTTAGTGATGCGGGGAGCACCGAACTTTTTGTCGATAACTACATTGCGACCTTTAGGACCGAGTGTAACCTTAACTGCATTAGCAAGTGCATCAGCACCTTCGCGCAGACGCTCACGAGCGTCAACATCGTATACTATTTCTTTAGCCATGATGAATTTTCAATTTTTTGGGATAGATAAGTTTATTTTTGTGAGGTGGAGTAGGGGATAGGCATTACACCTATATTATAATAAGATAAACCCGTTATCTCCACGCAATGCCTTTAAGCAAGCACAGCAAGCACGTCGCTCTGACGCATAATCAAATACTTCTCGCCTTCGTGTTCAATTTCTGTACCAGCATATTTGCCATAAAGCACGGTGTCGCCAGCTTTCAGCACCATTTCTTCGTCCTTAGTGCCATTGCCCACGGCGAGAACTTCGCCATACAAGGGTTTTTCCTTAGCAGTGTCAGGGATGATAATACCACCAACAGTTTTCTCTTCTGCGGGAGCGGCTTTAATAAGCACGCGGTCAGCTAACGGTTTAATGTTCATAACAACTTTGTTTTTATGTCTTTTTTGTTTTAAAATCTTTTATTTCGGCAGTGCATTGTTTGCACCGTTCGTTAGTGTATATGCCAAAAGCGTGCCAAAAGCGATTTTCTTGCGTTTTTTCTTTATGCAATGTGGCTTAAATGTAAACTTTTTACCCAATCTGCCATCTTGTCAGTCAGTGTCAAAAGCATGACATATTTCTGATGTAGGTACTCTTACATTCGTATCAGACCTGGCAATATAATGATATTTTTTCAGTCATTCAAAATCAAAAAAAGCCACATTTCGGTTCGTAGCGAAAAAAAAATGCGTGTAAAGCCTTTCTTTTGTCAAAAAAATATTACATTTGTGCGATTTATTTTTGGCATGTTCCAAAAATTACGAGTTTATAGACACAGAAAGACCATTGTGCAAATGTCTGCATTTGTCTAATATCCAACTGTGTTTAAACTGGCAATTTGGAATTGCCTTATTCATAAACATATATAATTGATACGCTTATGTTGGCATTTATCAAAACAAATTATCAGGTGGGAGATTCCATCGAAATTAATTGCTCAGAAGGAGTGATTACAGGTACTATTGAGTTTGTAAACAACAAGTACATTGTGCTTCGTCAACCCAACGGAAAAATTTGCGGCATCTCGGCTGCAGACATCCGTACATTCACAGCAGCAAGCCCCGTTGCCATGGTGCCCGAACACGGCACATGCGCTACACAAGCCCCTGCTTACAGCGAAGAACTTTCCGACGCCTTTGTTCAAGCCGATGTTGCAAACGAAGAATTACAGAACGAAGAATTTGTCTCTTTAACAGATGCAGAGGATGACGATGCTGAAAAGCCTCAAACTCTCCGCGACATTTTGGGCAATGAAAAACCTGTGCAGTCGGCCGACGAATTGACAGGAAGTCCTAATGCAGTGGCAGAACCCAAGGTTATCGGACACATCGACCTCGATCGTATTGACCCACGCTATGCGCGTCGCAAATATTTTAAACCTGCAGACGACGAAGCAGATGATGCCAACAATAACTCATATCGTGACAACACACAAGACAATGGTTGGGGCAATAATAGCTACCAACGTCAGCCTTATGTAGCTGCCAAAGGTCGCATCACCTATTATAATTCGGCAAAGCGATTCGGATTTATCCACGATTTTGCAACCGATACCGACCTTTACTTCTACATTCAGCAAGTAGCCGATAATGCACTCTACAGTCACCTCACTAAGGGTACAAAGGTGGTATATACTGTCAGCCGCAACAACCAAGGTCCCACAGCCGAGTGTGTACACCTTCCTCACACAGTCGACGATTTGCTCGACATGGCAGAAGATCTCTACGAATCACGTCATCCGCACTTTGCTCGTGGCGTTTTGCAGCACATTCTCGACGTATATCCCGACAATAAGGATGCTTCCGACCTCATGGGCGACATCGAATCGTCAATTCCTCAGCGCACGGCACAAAGCTTTGAGCCTTCGCAATATAACCCTTGCACCATCTATGCCGAAGCAAAGAAGGCATATCTTGCAAAGGATTATGATAAAGCCGAAGAGCAATATCTTAAGGCAATCGAGGCTGACGAAAAGCCCGAAAGCTGTGTAAAAGACCTCCTTACACTTTACGTGTCGCGCTACAAGCAGTCTGACGACCCCGAAGTAAAGAACGAAGAACGTCGCAAGGCAAGCGAATTCCTTGAAAAGAATCGTTCGCTCCTCGCCGACAACCTCACCACTATGCAGTTCCTCGCCCTCAATTATTATTTGCCCATTCAGGATTACGAAAAGTTCCTCGAAATGGTCGAAGAAATTTTGGTCGATCCGCAAGTGAGCCGTGTAACTTCTCGCAAGGTATTCTATTTGTGGCAGAAGGGCATTGCCCTCAACAAACTCGGTCGCAAAGAAGAAGCATTGCAACTTGTTGAAGAAGGTCTTTCTATTGCTCCTTATAATCGTCAACTTCAAAGTCTCCGCGATTGCATAAACAATCCTGAGACCGACGACGAAAAGCCTGCTGCAGCTCAAGTCGATGAGGCTCCTGCTGCCGAATCTGAGCCCGAAGTTCCTGAAGCTGAAGCTGCTCCTGCCGAAGAAAATGCAGAAGAAGCAGAAGAAGCAGAAGGCGAGGCTGAAGAAACTTCAGAACAGGCTGCTGAATAAGCCTATTTTTTAAATAGGGAGGTTGTTCGTACCTCTAAAATCCTAAGATATTTTGGGTGTGTCTCTACATGAGACACACCTTTTTTGGTATAACTTAATTGGATTTTTTTTGTCGATAGACGGCATGTTGACACCCCAATAGTTTGTTTGAGTCTTGCCATTGTAGTAAAAATTTAGAGATAATAGTAAGATTAACCACCCTTGTTCCGCCAATCCTCTTTCGTTCCTCTTTCGTTCGTCATTCGTTCGATTCCGTATCAATCTCGTATCGTTTCCGTATTGTTTTCCGTTCCCCAATAGGAGAACAATAGGAGAGCAATAGGAGAACAATAGGAGAACGATAGGAGAACGATAGGAGAACGATAGGAGAATGATACGGAAACAATACGGATGTTTGTTGTCGATAAAGGCATGTTATAATGAATTACCTCATTAGGTAGGGTGTTTAAAATTCATAATTATTTTCTGCATGGTTTTGATAAAAAATTAATATTGTAAATAGTTGAGATTCAACAATAATAAACGCAGAAAACGCCTCAATTCGTGTATTATTTTAATGGGTCACCCCGTTAGGGGTGAGATAAGGTAGCCAGGTATGTGAAGAGGACTTGTTCTTCTTCACATGCCTAGTTATATGTTACGCCACAACCCAACGGGTCACCCTGTTATGGGTGAGATTGGGCCTAGGCGAACAGCCGTTTTCATAGGACACGCATATCGCAAGGCGTATATTGGGAGGGGGGCAAGTTTCCCCCTTGGGGAAAGTAGGCTTGCTTCGCAAGTAAAGTGTGCTTCGCACAGAGCAAGCCCGTTTCTAATGAAAAAACTAATGAGATAGCCAATGAAATATTCAAGATAGGTATTCACACTCCTTTTTCGTTAGCCCTTCTTTAGTTACGGGCTTGCCATGTGCGAAGCACACTTTCCTTGCGAAGCAAGCCTACTTTTCGAAGAAAACTTGCGTCATAAAAATACAACTTGGGTTCTTGTCCTATGAAAACGGCTATTCGCCTAGGCCCAATCTCACCCATAACAGGGTGACTCGTTTGGTGTGAAAAACCGCGTGAACCAGGCATGAGAAGTGGAACAAGTACCCTTCTTCACAGACCTTGCAATGCTTGTCGTATTTGCAAGGAATGCTTGTTTTTAATAACTTTGCAGTAAAACTTATTTATTATGACAATAGAAGAATATTTTTACTTAGAGCATTATCTTGAACATTATGGTATAATCTTTGGGAACAACAACATGAAGTCCTTATTTAAAGAGTTAGATGATTACCTATATTTCTTATTTAAGAATTTAGAGGATATATCCTTCAATGAAGGAAAAGAACGGGTTGAATATTTCTACAACAAGGCTCAACCTTTTGATTATTGGTCAAAGCCTACTTTTAAAATAGACGACCCCAAACCTTTTGCTTAATTCTTTCATGATATATTAACTACTTAGGCGTCAGCATACCTTTATCATCGACAAAAATCCGATACTACCCATGCCTAAGGTGTTCAAAATTCATGAATTTTGCCGTATAATTCTGTAGAGAATTTCATCCCCCAAAAATCCAGATATCATCCCGAAGGCATTCCGATATCATTCCGAAGGAAGACAAAATGAATTCAGAGCCGTAAAAACACCCATATTTATAGGCGGAGAAAAAACTTTTTTGTCATCAAACATGAAACAGAGTGGGGAGGTTTGAGAGTTACTTCTTTAGGGGTGAGAAAAGATGGTAAGTTTTTTGAAAGGGATACTCGGATTCTCATGTCAGGTTTACGTATGTCGCTACATCAATTAGACCACGCCCTTAACTTGTAATTTTAATAGAGAAATGTACTGATATAATTAAATTTTACATCTATTAAATCGTGTTGTTTATTTTTTACTCCGGGGGGGGTGTTTTTAAAATTTATAGTGGTATCTTTGCCGTGAGAATTAACGAACTCAACACTTTCTTATGAAAACACATCACCATTGAAAAGTAATTTAAATAAAATAACATGAAGAAAATTTTACTTGTGGCAAGCATGCTGACTTCAGCACTGTCAGCCCTTGCTGGTATTGAGGTGAGCCAAACGCTCCCCACAGCAGGAACTCCAGAGCATAGCTACACCATGGCTAATGCACAAGGGTATTATTGTAACGCGACGACGTCGCCTACAAAAAACTCGGAGAACTATGCCAAATTTGCTTTCTATGAAAGCGACAAGGCTGATTCTTACTACATTTACAACATTACTGCAGGTAAGTGGGTTAGTTATACCACACAAAGCGGCTACTCTAATCAAGTAGGTTTTGTGTCGATGACCGACGAAAAGCAAGAATCTGCTATTTACAAAATTACCGAAGTTGAGGGTCAAAACGGTTACTACCAATTTCAACCTTACAATACCACAAGTGTTGCAGCCAAATACTTGAATTGGTTTCAAGGCGTAGGTACTTCAAACCCTGAAGATGGTAATGTAACTCTTGGTATTTACCAGGACAATGGTGCAAAAGATGCTGGTTCAAGATGGCTTCTTAAAGAAACTGGCGTAAAACACGAATACACCCTCTTTAGTGATGGTATGCCCAGTAGTGCTTCTGTAACTGTGAAGGGACAAAAGTTTACGGGCTTGAATGCGCAAGGCGACCAAAAGATTGTGGTGGAGGGCGACCTTCAAGCAAGCGACATTAAGGTGAAAGTTGGTGGTGGTAGCTTGGCAAAGGTAACTATTGATAATGCCAACTATCAAGTAGACTTCAAGTTTGTTCAGTATTTCACCCCAACTGTAGGTGCTGATGCCGAGAAGAAGTATCCTTACTACTTGCACATGCCCGAGGCATACATCAAGATGATTGATGAAAATCTTCACCACACGACAAAGCGTGGCGAAGCTGATAAGTTTATCATGATTGAGTCTGAAACATTAGGTAAATATTTTATCTATGACCTCACGGCAAAGTGCTACCTTACTTACACTGCCACAAGCAATGGTAACATTGTAAGTGCTACCAACGATAGTTACGTAAAATATACTACCGACCAAACAGCAGCAAGCATTTGGCAGTTATATTATCTCTCTGATGAGACTGTAGCTATTATCCCTGGCGAAATTGAAAATCCCAGTGGTGGTTCAGCTTCTTTGAACTTTACAGGTGGTGTTGCTGATAATCGTGTGCTCAACCTTTGGAGCGCTAACGACCGTAATTCAGCATGGCAGTTTGTTGACCCCTCAGCGGGTTCTATGCCTTGCGCCACATTGATGTATGCACTCCCGGGTGCTCCCTATATCCATAAGTTGGTGCCCAACGAAGGCGAAACTGTAACAGGTGTAGATTTTGATGCAGCGCTTTCAACTTTAGCACTCAAGGAAGACCGTGTGGCAGTTGGTAACAAATATAAGTATGTGTCGGGTACAGCTCCTACAGTTGAAGGTGAATATGTTTACACCGTAAAAACTAAGGGCGCCGATGACGAAGAAGAGGCTTTGACTAAGGTTCGCCTTATTGTAGACAGCCACATGCAGTCGCCCACTCCTATGATGAGCTGGTTGACTTGGAACTGGTTTGCACGTGCCATTAGTCACGACAAGATGGTGAACATTGCTAAGGGTATGCAAAAGTATGGCTTGATTGATGCAGGCTTCAATACAATTGTGTTAGACGACGCATGGGCTAAGCCGACTTCGGATAAGAACGCTTTGACTTACGACCCTGCCAAATTCCCCAATGGCATTAGCGGTTTGAAGGCAGCCTTGAAGGAAATCAATAGCAAAATGAAACTGGGTATCTATAGTGATGCAGGTTCTATGACTTGCGAACGCTATCAGCCAGGTTCTTATGGACACGAAGCACAACATATTGCATTGTTCGACTCTTGGGGCGTAGATATGTTGAAGTATGACTACTGCAACGCTGAGGCTGGTACACAGGTAAGCTACTCACAGATGGGTAAAGTAATCAATAAACTCAACGAAGAGCGCAAGGCTAAGGGCATCATTCCTTTCGTATATAATATTTGCGAATGGGGTAAAACACAACCTTGGACATGGGGCGCTGAAGCTGGAGGTTCAAGCTGGCGTGCCACAAGTGATGCTCGCGAAGACTGGGTAGGCAACAATTCGCGTCCTGGTGTGATTGGCGGTGTTGACGAAGTACGTCGTTTGTGGATGTATGCTGGTGTAAACCGTTTCAATGACCTCGACATGATGTGTATCGGTCTTCACGGTTTGGGTGGTCCGAGCAACAATACAGCAGGCCATCAGCAAAATGGTGGTAAAATCACAGGTTTGACTGATGCACAGGCTCGTTCGCAGATGTCTTTGTGGTGTATGTTTGCAAGCCCCTTGGCTTTGACTTGCGACCTTCGTGAAACTCCTCAGGGTGAAGCTAACAGCGGTCAGACAATGCCTAACCCGTTGATTACTGAAGCTGATATCGAAACATTGACCAATACTGAAATTCTTGCCATTAACCAAGACTCGCTTGGTCAGCAGGCTGAATATATGGAAGCTCTTTCAACAGGAAAGACCGACTATTCTAACAGTGGCTACGATGTTTACGTGAAGGACCTGGTAAATGGTCGTATGGCTGTTTCGGTTACCAACCGTGGTGGTTCGGATGTAGAGGTTCCTGTACTCAAACTTACAGACCTTTACCTCAAGGCAGACACAATCTATACTTGCCGCGAATTGTGGTCTAAGACAGAGATTGATGTAGAAAATACTTTGAATGTAGCTACACTCAAGCCTTACGAAACTAAGGTATATGTATTATCTGTAAAACCTGTAGTTATCGATGCAATTCAGAATGTTGCCGAAGCTACCAAGATGAGCAAAGCTCCTCGCTACGATATTTTAGGTCGCCAAGTAAACGAAAATTACAAAGGCGTTTCTATCAAAAATGGTGTAAAGACCGTTAACATGTAATTGTTTTTAAAAGAGAATCGTCCATCCTTTAATTAGGGTGGGCGATTTTTGTTGGGTATGAGGGGTGGGTGTTTTTGATTGAAGTTTTACAGTCTGTTTATCAGCTATTCTGTAATCTAATTTTAACAACAAATGTTTTTTATAACCTGTTGGCGGAATTAATTTAGTGCATACTTAATTCTACCAATAGGCTTGTTGTTTATGAAATTTACGTATTGGAGAATGGTGAGTGCACTAATTTTGCCAATAATTCTAGCAAACAAACCATTCGTTATTTTATCATAGTTCCTGATGATCAAGAACTGGTCTGTAAGTTGTGAGAATAGCGTTTCAATTCTCTTTCTTGCCTTTGCAAACGGAACGAATGTCGGCTTCCAATCCTTTTGGTTGAGCCGATACGGACACTCCAGTCTTATGTGTGCTGTCTCAAACAAGTCAAGCTGTACATCAGCTCCAATATATCCCTTGTCGCCATAGATACTACAATCATGATAAGTATGTTTTACATCTTTCATGTAATGGATATCAGCCACACTTGCCTTTGACAAATCGTAAGAATGGATAACTCCACTTAACCCACAGAGAGCGTGTAACTTATAGCCCAAATAGTATATGTTTTGCGAAGCACAGAATCCGAAGTTTGGAGCTTGCGAGAAATCGCCAGTACGCCCCATTTTACAGCGTTTTCCTCTTGCAACTCTACAAACCTCTATTGGCTTGGAATCAACAAAGAATTGATCCTCTCCGCCATCCATTTTCATGACAATTCTCTTACGTAGTTCCTCACACAGTCCAGCCGTTTTCTTTCTTCGGTCATTGAATTGTCTCCTTGATATGAGATTGGGAATGTTGCTCTTGTACTCTTGCAATTTATAGTCGAATAACCACTTCTCGCTATCAATGCTCTCTGTCCCTGCCGTTAGAGACAATGCCACCACTTCTAAGTCAGAAAACTTCGGTACGGGACCACGGCGTGGAACATTACCCAATTCATTGACAAGATTTTCAGAGAATTGCTTGCATATCTCAAGAACTTTGACGAATTTTGTATAAAGGTTGTACATATGATGATTTAAACTTAATGTTTTAGCACTACTAAGTTACTAATAATCAGCGATATGTGCAACTTTTTACTCATATTTATCAACTTAAATTAATTCCGCCAACGGGTTAACATTGGATGATTCTACCACCAACTTTCTAAGGTTAATACGTTAATGTACAATCGGATGTCAACTAGCATTGTTTTATTGTATTAAAGTGTTGGACCTATCTTCCGTACTATTTGCTTTTATGGAGGCATAAAGGATGAGGTTTGGTAGTGATTAAAACTTTAGTAAAAACAAAAATATATGGAAAATGCGTATTTTTCGGGAATCCGTAATAGAATAATTCCCTGCCTAAACAATGCAACGAAAAAGATACAAGTTGCAATGGCTTGGTTTACAAGTAATGAATTGTTTGAAGCTTTAATGAACGCTTTAAATCGAGGTGTTGATGTAGAGTTAATACTTCTTGACAATGCCATCAACTACATGTATTATGCTCCAGACTTTAATGAGTTTATTAATGCAGGCGGCAAGCTACGTATCGCAGGTCCTGAAGTTGGATTTATGCATCATAAATTCTGTGTTATTGATGATAGCCTTGCGATAACCGGTTCGTACAACTGGACGTATTATGCGGAGACTCGTAATGTTGAGAATATAGTCATTTCAGATAATAGTGACATTGTCATGCTTTACTCTGCTGAATTTCAACGCTTACAAAACATCTTGTCAGTAAACTCATCTTGCGCTCGTCTGTCATGGGATGAAATAGAACAAATAGATGATGTTGATTATCGTGAACTTAATTACGAGATAGAACAAATATGCAAGGTTCAAAACAAACCTGTTAAGCGATTCTTTGAAACCAAGACAGAGGTTGTAAGAACAGAAATAAGAAAAACAGCATTGGCTAATTATGCGATAGGAATTCAAGCATTAGACGATAAAGGCCGTATTTTTTTTGATCCATTTATCACTCAAGGAACGAAACTACCATACCATTCTGATGAGAAAGAATTTCTCTTTGACAGCAAGAATGAGACAAAATGTCCTTGTTTGTTTATTTATGGTAATCCAAAAAACAAGGAAGAATGGCATTTGATTAAAGAAGTAGATTTGATGCAAGTTGTCAAAGGAACTTCAGATGAAAATCTGCCAGTAAAATTCTCAATGAATTTGGATGACAATGGAAGTCTAAGAATAGATGTGTCTTGTTCTAAATCTAGACAGAAATTGACAATTAGTGTGCTAAATTCAAAACTCGTTCGGTATGAGTAATATATTAGAGAAATACCAAAAAACGGTAGAGGCTATAAACTCGGAATATGCAACTCTTCATTCTTTAACAAATGATGAGTTGCGTATTAAACTGCATCATATTGAACGATTCATTAACGATCAAGGGGATAAATCGGATGCACTTAACAAGTGTCTTGTTCCTGTATTTGCAATAGTAAAAGAAACTGCTAGACGTTTTTCTCTTGGAAATATCGAGGTAACTGCTACACCAAATGATTTAAGAATAGCCGAAAAATATGATTTTATAAAAATATCAGGAGATAAGGCTATATACTTAAATCATTGGGATGTTATGGGTGTTCCGTATGTATGGCAAATGGTTCATTATGACGAACAGTTATTAGGTGGAATACTACTTCATTATGGGTATGCTACAGAGATGGCTACAGGAGAAGGTAAAACTCTTGTTGCCACTCTCCCTGTATTCCTGAACGCTCTTACACATGAAGGAGTCCATATAATGACTGTTAACGATTATCTTTCAAAACGTGACTTTGAAACCACTCGTCCTATATACATGTTTTATGGGCTGACTGCTGATTGCATAGAAAAATACGAAGAACATGATAAATGCCGTAAAGCAACTTATAAATCAGATATTGCTTTTGGCACAAATTCGTCATTTACATTTGATTATCTCTTCGATCATTTGGCTGTTCAACCTGAGGAATGTGTGCAACAAAGTCATAATTATGCAATTATAGATGAACTTGATTCTATTCTTATAGATGACGCAGATACACCTCATATCGTGGGTGGTGGCATTTACTATAATAATGGTAAGATCTTTAAAGAGAACTATCCTTTAATCAAGGAATTGATAGAATATAAGGTGACTGAGCTTTATAAGATTGACAAACTTAAAAAATCTGCTTTTTTTACGCAAGAAGGAAAGGATTGGCTGTCATTAAAGAAAGGTATGCCTGATCTTTTTTCGGTAAAACGTACCTACGAAATTGCAAATTTCAACGAATTACCACAAGACGAACAAAATGAAGTAAAAAACAAACTATATCTTCAGAGTGTTTTTCAGCAATTACTGCTCGCCTTGACTGTATATGAACGCGATGTCGATTATATAGTAGAAGAAGGTAAAGTTAAGATCATAGACACTCATACTGGACGTGTAAAAGAATCATGCAGATGGGAGCACGGATTACATACAGCAATGGAAGTAAAAGAGCAAGTCGAAGTTCAAAATGATTTCGACGGAATGGCTGTAATCTCCTTGAAAAATTACTTCAAATTATATAAAAAGATTGCAGGTATGTCAGGCACTATTATGCCAGTTAAAGATGAACTTTTGGAGATATATAATCTTCCATGTGCTTCATTGCCAACACATAAACCATTGATACGCAAGGATCTTCCGTTACGCATATTTAAAACTGCGCAACAGAAAGACGATGCTATAATTAAAACCATCATTGATAATAAGTTAGCAGGACGTCCTTCGTTAGTAGGAAGTATTTCCGTTAAACGTTCAGAGCAATTATGTAATAAACTTGATGAAGTAGGCATTGCATATAATAAGTTGGATGCAAAAACATTAAAAGATGAAGCATGTACTATTGCGAAAGCGGGCATCGGAAATACAATAACGGTATCAACAAGTGTAGCAGGACGAGGCACTGACATCAAACCATCCCCAGAAGCTATAGCCGCTGGTGGATTAATGGTTATCGGAACAGACCTTTTCGAATCGGTAAGAGTAGACAGACAACTAAAAGGCCGTTCGGGTAGACAAGGCGACCCTGGTTCTTCTGTATTCTTTGCTTCTCTTGAAGATCAAATTCTTCAAAATCTATGTCTTGATGATTTAAAAGCTTTGGAGCGACTTTCAGATTCATATTCAATGAATGAAATATCCACTGACGAAGTTAGAATGTATTTCAACAAGGCACAATCAAACCGAGAAACCTATTTTAAATCATGCAGAAAAGAAACAACTCGCAAGGATGATATTGTTGATCCTCATAGAAAAAAGATGTATAAACAGCGTAATGCTGTCCTTTTTAATGCTAAGGAAGCAAATATTATAGTAGATAATATGATTAAGCATTTGGGTGAGAATTCATGCGAAATAGAAGAACACCTAATATCTTTGTATCTGAAAACAAAGGAACTCGTCAGAAGAAGTACGGAAAACAATCTTAACAGAACAGAAGTATTAGTACCTTTTTCAGATGCGATGCATACTTTTGCCATTCGTTTAGAGGTAGGGGCGTCTATAGCAAGTTACGAATATTTCTGCAAGGAATTCAAAAGACAGATTATTTTACAAATTTATGATAAGGAATGGAAGAAGTTTGTGCTACACATAATGTCTGATTTAGACAAAAAGGAAATAGGATTACTTGATGCAAAATACCGCCAAATGATGGATGACATTAACTATGTAATTCTTAGTCGACTTAAGTATGCTACTATTCCTTTTGAAATTAGAAATAATTTGTTAGGTGATTCTAAAGAAATAAAAGTAAAGAAGCCTCGTAATGTTAATCCTGCTGTAACGATAGCATTAGATGATCCTTGTCCATGTGGTAGCGGAAAAAAATACTGCGAATGTCACGGCAGTAACATTCGCAGCAATAATAGAATTAAACGACGTCGTTAAGATTTCGGACTGAATTTAACCAACTCATTGTTAATGTATAGGAAGAAGGTGATTGAACCATTCGGATTCCTTACAGCTAACAATGGGTTGTTTGTATTGATAGAACAATCTTCTGCTTTTGATGCAATCAGCTCAAAAGAAGATACACTATAGGTTTCTGACTTCTCGCCAGAATAGCGATAGTCTCCGATATAGTCAATTAGTCCTTTTGATGTTTCAAATGCATCAGACAGGAGTTTTTCAGCATTCAATGCATTAACAATATGAGTTATCATAACCTGTTTGCCATCTTTGCTATATGAACCGAAAATATAACCGATAGCCCCATCAGGAGAATCGTTCATCTCTTCAGCATCGTACAAGGTCTCTTTGGAAACATTCAACGTAATATCATAGCCTTCAAGTTTATAGGTTGAAATTCTGTCTGCAATGATTCCTCGTTCTGAGTATGAATAGATAGTAGAATGCATCAGCGTACCTTTCTCCATATTCAGATTCAAGTCTCTAAGTGCCAGATTCACCAACGAGGCTATGTCACAATTGTTCGCAAGGAATGTTGGTGAGTAGCAACCTTCGCCTTCTATGTAAAAGTTCTTCGTATCTTGCTCAATGCGCGACAGATAGGTTTTTCTCAGTTCAAATGGATTGCCATCTTTTTTTGAAATGCAAAGCAAGTCATTAGCATGATTGGTGATACACATGCTAATAATATCAATATCTGAAGCCGCATAGCTCAAGAAATGAAGCATCTCATTACTACCTGTACAATCAATTATTAAATCAAAATTATCCAATTGCTTAATAGCTTTTTCTTGATTGTTGTAATTAACATCACCATAGAATGTTCCATTAACATAGTTTGAAAAATTTGGTGTATTATCCAACCAATAACCATGTGATTTTATTTCCGATATGTTGATAAATGGATTTACTGATTGTATTTTTGTTTTAATAACTTTAACTTTACTTTCTCCTAAATCTCTCAACTGATATGAACTTCTACAAATATTTCCAGGTTCAACAATATCACCATCCCACAATCCAATATGTTGGATTCCACTATGTGCAAGTGTATCTGCAACAATAGAGCCTATAGCCCCAAGTCCTACTAACGCAATGCGTTTCCTTGTCAAATTAGAACATAATGCGCCTCGACCAAAGAACATTTCTTTGGTGACATATTGAGGTGTAGTTCTGCTCATTTCTATTGAAACTAAACTTTCAATATTTATAGTCCTAATTTTTATGTCATAAGAAGTCTGTTCCTTTTTTATTGATGCAGGATTTGTAAAAAATAGAATCCACTGAATTTCTTTACCATGTTCAAATCCAACAACGAAATAATCATAAACATATTGGCCATGTTGAAGCCAGTTTTCTATTTCTTCTTCTTCAGTTAGATTTTCTTCAAAGGACCTATTCTTAGATTTAATGCCATTATTTATTATAATTTCATTTTTAACCTCTTTCAGTTCATCCAAAATCAGTTTTTTGTGACTATGTATTACTTTTTTTCTTTTTGTTTCTTTAAAGATAGAAGGAAATGGGTTACTTTTATCTAAATAGGAATCGTCCTTCTCTAGTTCAAAAATAACATTATTAGCAATGTTTAAAGCTTCTTCTTCAGTATATTCAACTTCATATGCTAGAGAAGACCAGGCATAGGTATTTTTCGCTGATTTATAACTTGAATTAGGTAATAGATGGTGGCATATATCTTCATCCCATCCATAAAAATCTTTCATCAATAAAAAATTTTCAAGAATAGAATTATTTTCTGGGAAATCTTTTACTATGATATAAGGTAGTTTGTAATTGGTTCCATCCACATTGTGAGAGAAGGCGTATATTCGATTGTCGGGAGATTTAACGCAATCGAAATAACCCGTTAACTCTTTATAGGATGAACGTAGCTGAATATCTTGTCCTACAAAAGTAATTATAGCTTTTGAACAAAACTCTTTCACTTCATCAAGATTTTCCCAATCGTATGCGTTTGCAAATGCCAGTGCTCTTTTGACATTGGTATCTTTAATAATTGCAGGAAGATCTTTGCGCATCTGATGTGAAATCCATTCTTTCAATCTTGTTATCTCTTGATTGAGTTGTTCTTCAGGAGTTTCCGCAAAAGGTGTGTTTAAGCAAAACCAATCACCATATTCTATTTTGCCAGTATGAATAAGATGCGGATAGCCACTTAGCGATTTTGTACGAAAAACCAACTTATTATGAGGAAAAGTAAAAGGTATTTCTACACGAAGAATAAGAGAATGAATCGTATTGAGAACCTCTACACTACCAACATAGAGATTCTTTTCTCTTTCATCCTCTGATTCCTTAAACTCCTCAAGAAGAGAGAAGTCTTCTAAAGAAGAAAAATAGTCAGTATAAAACTGAGCGTTTTTATAATCGAACATAAGCTAATTATGCATGTCCTCTTGGAGAGGGGGTTGATGGTGCAGGACGTTGTGTTGTTATTTTGTTTTCAGTTTCTTTACGAGTAGTTCTGAGTACGGTCTTTGAACGAGAACCAATACCATTGTAAGAAGGAGTATCTGTCATAGTTTTACTTTTTATATGAATTAATGCTTGCAAACTTAATTATTTTTATTGGAACGGACAAATTATAAAGGAGTTTGAGGTTCTTATGCTAAGCTTTTTTTGTAGCAAATGTTTTTTATATAAATAACTCCCTTTTCCACAATTTAATTTGTAACTTTGCAGCGCAGAGGGTATGGCAGTTTACAAAGTGCCCTCACATTCATACACAAATGAAACAACTGCTTAACATACTATTTGCCTTGATGCTGTGGACCGTTTCGGTACATGGCCAACAAGCTATGGCACAGTTTGTGGCACAAGGCAATCACGTAGCAACTACAACCCCAGAAAATAAGGTTGCAGATAGTGAAACTGTCGATGATACAACACCAAATAACGACTCAGTAACAATTAGCATTCTTACTTGCACACCTGGTACATTGGTATACGAACTTTATGGACATACCGCTATCCGTGTGCGTGAGTTTGGCGACCATGGTAGCGACTGGGTGTTTAACTATGGCACATTCTCGTTTAAACAACCCCACTTTATGTGGCGCTTTATGTTGGGCGAGACCGATTATGAGTTGAGCGTAATCCCTTACAGCTATTTCTACGAGGCTTATGCTCGCGAAGGACGTGGCATTGACGAACAAATTCTCAATCTCACGAATCAAGAAGCCGTGCGTGTGCGCGATGCGTTGGCACTAAATCTCGATCCGCACAATGCGGTTTATCGTTATAACTTTTTCTATGACAACTGCACCACACGTGCCTTGGCACGAGTGTTAGAGCCCATAAAGGACAAAGTGCAGTGGGGAAAAGTAAATGCGCAAAAAACATTGCGCGACATTGTACACGAATATTCAGATGTCAGTCCGTGGAATCGCTTTGGACAAGACCTTTTGTTGGGCGCTGAGGCAGATCAACCTGCCGACCGCAGCAAACAAGAATTTGCGCCACTTTATGCTGAGCGCTTCTTGACCGATGCAACCATAAAGACCGATAAAGGGGTACAACCTTTGGTGAAAACGCACCTCACCTTGTTGCCCGCACAATTTAAGGCAGAAGATGCCTTCCCAATTAGTCCGATGTGTGCTTTTGGCATGCTATTTGCACTGACTTTAGGTATTGTGATTTATGAATGGAAAAAAGGTAAAAACTGTTGGCAATTCGATGTGCTGCTCTATGCAGCACAAGGTTTAACAGGTTGCATCATAACTTTTCTATTCTTCTTTTCGGCACACCCCGCAGTGGGTAGCAACTGGCTAATCGTGTTGTTCAACCCATTGCCCCTCGTTGCTTTCCCATGGTTTATGAAGGCCGCCAGTCAGCACAAACGCAATTGGTTGCCCATTGCACAAATCGTGCTTGTGTTAATAACATTGGTTATTGCCGCCTTGGGCGTACAAAAATTCCCGCCCGAACTTTATCTGATTATGGCTACGCTGTTTGTGCGTGCCGTGAAGTCGGTAAGTAACAAAGTAACCATTGCAAAAAAATAAATCTTGCACTCTAAAACAAAGTTTAGGTATGCGGTATGCACCTTCGTTTGTAATGCCCAATACTTAGCACTTAACATATAAAATAAATGCGCTCGAATCCCAAAAATTCATCACACGCATCCGCCATGCGTTTGCCCATTCTTGTGTCGTTGCTCACAGCAATGACCGTGTTGTCGGGTGCCAACGCTTCGACGGCAGGGACAGGTGTGCCTCGTGTGGTAGTGAATATTTTGGTGGACCAACTTCGTACCGACTATCTCAATGCCTTCATGCCCCTTTACGGACAAGAGGGCTTTGTGCGTTTACTTAACGAAGGACGAGTGTATGCACAGGCTGAATATCCGCATTCGCGTCCCGACCGAGCTTCGGCAGCTGCCACATTAGCCACAGGCACAACCCCCTACAATCATGGTATTGTGGGTTTGAAATGGCTCGACCGCGAAACCTTGCGTCCTGTGTTCTGCGTAAACGATAAAAACTACGCCGGACTGCAAACAGCCGATACTTCTTCGCCAACCTTCTTGGGCGTTTCGACCGTGGGCGATGAACTGAAAGTGGCTACCGAGGGCAAGGCATTGGTTTATGCAATCGCCCCCTTCCGTGATGCAGCTATACTTAGTGCAGGACATGCTGCTGATGCTGCCGTGTGGATTGATGACCGCACAGGACAATGGTGCTCTACCTCGTACTACGGCAAAACATTGCCCAGTTGGACCACGGTGCTTAACAGCAACCGCCTTGACGACAGACTGAAGTCGCTCACTTGGAAACCCTCGAGCGATTTGGTGGGCAACTTCTCTTACTTCCTTTCGGGGGGTATGAAAAAGCCCTTTAGTCACAAATTTACGGGACCGGGACGCTTTGCTACTTACAAAACAAGCGGACTGATAAACGAAGAGGTTGTGCGTGCTGCCACACAGTGCATAAATGGCACAATGGTGGGTAGCGACGCCATAACCGACTATTTGGCATTGACACTCTATGCTGGCAACATCGACCACCACACGGTGAGCGAAAGTCCGATGGAGTTGCAAGATACTTATGTGCGCCTTGACCAGGCTTTGGCACAACTCATTAAATCGGTAGAACACAAAGTGGGACGCAACAACGCGCTCTTTGTGCTCACTTCAACGGGATATGCCGACGAAGAAACTGCCGATTTGTCGAAATATCGCATCCCCACGGGTACCTTCGACGTAGAACGCTCGGCTGCATTGCTTAATATGTATTTTGTGGCTGTCTATGGTCAAGGACAATACGTAGAGTCAACACTCGGCACGCAAATCTATCTTAACCACAAATTGGTAGAACAAAAACAAATCAATTTGGCTGAGATGTTAGAGCGTGCGCAAGACTTCTTGTTGCAACTCTCGGGCGTGAAGGATGTTTACACCTCGTCGCGTCTGTTGCAAGGCGCTTGGACACCTGGCATTAGTAGAATGCGAGGCGGATATAATCCGCGCTATTCGGGCGATGTGCTTATTGAGGTGGCACCAGGTTGGCGTTATGTAAATAACTCTACACACGAGAGTCAACTCGTTCGTGAATCGTACATTCCATTTCCCATCATATTTTTAGGCGAGGGTTTCAAGGCCGAAACCGTTGAAACTCTCGTTACCATCGACTACATAGCTCCTACGCTGTCGAAGGCGATGCGCATTCGTGCTCCTAACGCATGTCGTGTAGCTCCACTTTTTTAAGAACGGAGTCTTCATGAATGCTTTGCAACAGCACATAAAAGTTGCACACGAATCAAAAAAACACTTTCAATCATAAAACAAAAGCCCCTATCTTGGCTAATGCCACCCATGCTTCAAGAAGCAGGGTGGGTAAGAGGCTGAGAAACGGGAAACCTATAATATGGATATTAATAAATTTCTTAGCAAACTTTTCGGCAACAAGTCAACTCGCGACATGAAACTTATTCAGCCGTGGGTAGAAAAAATTAAGGCAGCCTATCCTGCCATTCAAGCACTCGACAACGACGCATTACGCGCCAAGACTAAAGAGATTCAGCACACCATTCAGCACTCGGCTGACGACATTAAGGAGAAGATAGAGGAACTCAAAGCCAAAATCGAAGAAACTCCTATTGAAGACCGCGAGGTAATCTTCAGCCAAATCGATAAACTCGAAACACAAGTGCTCGACAAAATGGAGGTGGCACTCGATGAGGCTTTGCCCGAGGTACTTGCCATTGTGAAGGACACGGCTCGCCGTTTTGCTGAGAACGAAACCGTAGTGGTTACTGCCAATGACTTTGACCGCGAATTGGCTGCAAGCCACGATTTCGTGACTATCGATGGTGACAAGGCTATCTATCAAAACCACTGGATTGCTGGTGGCAACGACACCAAATGGAACATGGTGCACTATGACGTGCAACTCTTCGGTGGTGTGGTATTGCACCAAGGCAAAATTGCCGAAATGGCAACAGGTGAAGGTAAAACACTTGTGGGTACACTCCCTGTATTCCTCAACGCATTGACAGGTAACGGTGTACACGTGGTAACCGTGAACGACTACCTTGCTAAGCGTGACTCTGAATGGATGGGCCCGCTTTATATGTTCCATGGTCTTTCAGTAGACTGCATCGACAAGCACCAGCCTAACTCAGAGAGCCGCCGTCGTGCTTATCAGGCAGATATCACCTTCGGTACGAACAACGAATTTGGTTTCGACTACTTGCGCGACAACATGGCAATGAGTCCTAAAGACCTTGTGCAGCGTCGCCACAACTATGCCATCGTCGATGAGGTCGACTCTGTGTTGATTGACGATGCCCGTACTCCGTTGATTATCTCAGGTCCTGTGCCTAAGGGCGACGACCAACACTTCGAAGAATATCAACCCTTGGTAGAGCGCTTGGTTGAAGTGCAGCGCAAACTTGCTACGAAATATTTGGCTGAGGCTAAACAACTTATTGCTACCGGCGATAAAGAAAAGACCGAAGAAGGTTTCCTCGCTTTGTTCCGTAGCCACAAGGCATTGCCTAAGAATAATCCACTTATTAAGTTCCTCTCAGAAACAGGTATTAAGGCAGGTATGCTTAAAACCGAAGAGGTGTATATGGAGAACAACAACCGCCGTATGCCCGAGGCTGTTGAACCCCTCTACTTCGTGGTGGACGAGAAGATGCACAGCGTAGACTTGACTGATAAGGGTAATAAGTGGCTCGCAGACCAAGTACACGACGATCAACTTTTTGTACTCCCCGATATTACTAGCGAACTTTCAGCACTCGAGGCTGATGAGACTTTGAGCGAAGAAGAACGTGTGAACAAGAAAGACGAACTCTTGCAAGATTATGCAGTGAAGAGTGACCGTGTACACACCATCTTACAGTTGCTCAAGGCCTACACCATGTTCCGCATTAACGAAGAATATGTGGTAATGGATGGTCAAGTAAAGATTGTCGACGAGCAGACAGGTCGTATTATGGAAGGTCGTCGTTGGAGCGATGGTTTGCACCAAGCTGTTGAGGCGAAGGAGCACGTAAAGGTAGAGGCTGCCACACAAACCTTTGCTACGATTACGTTGCAGAACTACTTCCGTATGTACCACAAACTTGCAGGTATGACCGGTACCGCAAGTACTGAGGCTGGCGAATTCTGGAATATCTATAAACTCGATGTAGTAGAAATTCCTACCAATCGTCCCATTGCACGTGTCGATATGAACGACCGCGTGTATAAAACAAAGCGCGAAAAATATAAGGCGGTAATCGAGGAAATCGAAAAGATGCGTATGGCAGGCCGTCCTGTATTGGTGGGTACTACCAACGTCGACGTGAGCGAACTTTTGAGCCGTATGCTTCAACTTCGTGGCATTCCTCATCAGGTGCTCAATGCTAAACTTCACCAAAAAGAAGCTGATATCGTAGCCAAGGCAGGTCAGAGCACTTTGGGTAAAGTGGTTATAACCGATGCTGAAGGCAATAAGGTTGAAGAAGAACGCATGCTCGGTGCAGTGACGATTGCTACCAACATGGCAGGTCGTGGTACAGATATTAAGCTCACCGACGAGGTGAAGGCTGCAGGCGGTTTGGCTATTATTGGTACCGAACGTCACGAAAGCCGTCGTGTAGATCGTCAGCTCCGTGGTCGTGCAGGACGTCAGGGTGACCCAGGTTCTTCAGTCTTCTTTGTTTCGCTCGAAGATAACTTGATGCGTTTGTTCGCCTCTGAGCGTATTGCTCGTGTCATGGACAAACTCGGCTTTAAGGATGGCGAAATGATCGAAGCAAAGATGATCAACAATAGCATTGAACGTGCACAACGCAAGGTTGAGGAAAATAACTTCGGTATCCGTAAGCGTTTGCTTGAATACGATGACGTAATGAACAAGCAGCGTACGGTTATCTACGAAAAACGTCGTCACGCCTTGATGGGTGAACGTGTAGGCATGGACATTGCCAACATGATTTGGGACCGCGTAATCAATGTGATTGACAAGAACGACTATCAGGGTTGTCGCGAGGCATTTATCGAAATCTTTGCAATGGAGGCTCCCTTCACCGAAGAAGAATTTGACGGTATGAAGCGCGACGACCTCTATGAAAAGGCATTCGAGGCTGCAATGGCTACCTTTAAGCGTAAGACCGACCGTTTGGCACAAGTAGCTACGCCCGTTATCAAGCAGGTGTATGAAAACCAAGGCGATATGTACGAAAACATCCTCGTGCCTATTACCGATGGTAAGTTGATGTACAACATCCGCACAAACTTGAAGAAGGCTTACGAAACCGAGGCTAAGGAAGTTGTAAAAGACTTTGAAAAGGCTATTATTCTTCACAACATTGACGATGCTTGGAAGGAGAACCTTCGCGAACTCGATGAGTTGAAGAAGTCGGTGCAAAATGCTTCGTACGAACAGAAAGATCCGCTTCTCGTCTTCAAACTCGAGAGTGTACAACTCTTCGACAAGATGGTGAACCGCATTAACAACGAGACAGTGGCAACTTTGATGCGTGGTCAAATTCCCATGCAAGTAGCTGAAGAGGTAAAGGATGCTGGCGAAGAAGAACCCACTCAGCAGCAAAACCTTACCACAAGCCACGAAACACTCGACGAAGCTGGCGATCCTGAAGCAGCAGCTGCCGCCAATCGTGATACACGCGAAACACACAACCAGCCCATCGTAAAAGAGAAAGTACCTGGTCGTAACGATCCTTGTCCTTGTGGCAGTGGCAAAAAGTTTAAAGACTGCCACGGCAAGAATATTTAATGCAACTATATTATAGTTGATAATAAAGAATAATTCGTCTTCCCTTCTTTGGGGGAAGGCGAATTATTTTAGTTTTCAAAAATAAGAAAACCTCCTTTTCCCCTTGGACGAAAATGGGAGTATAAAAGTCAAACCCAATTGGCAATATAGCCTTTGTAGCTAAACCTTTTGGGCTTAACTATAAAATAATTCATACGAAACACTTTTTTTATAGACAAAAAGTTGCAATAGCCAATAAAAAAACAGTAATTTTGCACACAAAACAGCGATTTTGCGCATTGCGTAAACACGTTGGATACATAAAACAGCAAATAACATACTATTCAATATGTCCTCAACAAAGAAAATCAAGACCGCGCTCGTATCAGTTTTCCACAAAGATGGTTTAGAAGAGTTGCTCGGCAAATTGCATGAAGAAGGCGTACAGTTCCTTTCAACAGGTGGTACGCAACAGTTTATTGAGTCTTTGGGTTACCCCTGCCAAAAGGTTGAAGATGTGACTACATATCCTTCAATCTTGGGTGGACGTGTGAAAACCCTTCACCCCAAAATCTTTGGTGGCATCTTGGGACGTCGTGAGTTAGAGGACGACCAAAAGCAAATGGCACAATACGAGATTCCCGAAATCGACCTCGTTATTGTTGACCTCTATCCCTTTGAGCAGACTGTAGCAAGTGGTGCAAGCGAAGCCGATATCATCGAGAAAATCGATATAGGTGGCATCTCTTTGATTCGTGCTGGTGCCAAGAACTTTAACGATGTAGTTATCGTTCCGTCAAAGGCTGAATATAAGCCCTTGCTCGACATCGTTACCAAAAACGGTGCACAAACAGAGCTCGAAGAACGTCGTTGGTTTGCTACACGTGCATTTGGTGTGAGCAGCCACTACGACACTGCCATTCATAACTGGTTTGAGAAATAATTAGTACACAATCTTTCGATATGGGATTTTTTTCTAAGCTCTTTTCCTTTACACAGGAATTGGCCATCGACTTGGGTACTGCCAATACCATTATCATTGATGATGGCGGTATTGCTGTAAACGAGCCGTCGGTCGTGGCTCTCGATACTCACTCCGACAAGATGATTGCGGTGGGCGACGAAGCCAAACTCATGTACGAAAAGACCAATAATAAAATACGTGTGATTCGTCCCTTGCGCGACGGTGTGATTGCCGACTTCAACGCTTGTGAACAAATGATGCGTGGTTTGATTAAGAAGGTACACATGGGCAAACGTTTGTTCTCGCCCTCATTGCGCATGGTTATTGGTGTGCCAAGTGGTTCGACCGAGGTGGAACTTCGTGCTGTGCGCGACTCTGCTGAACATGCAGGAGGTCGTGACGTGTTCTTGCTTTACGAACCTATGGCTGCTGCTATCGGTATTGGCATTGATGTCAATGCACCCGAGGGCAACATGATTGTGGATATAGGTGGCGGTACAACTGAAATCGCTGTCATCTCGTTGGGTGGCATTGTTTCGAATAACTCTATCAAGATGGCTGGTGACGACTTTACTAGCGACATCCAAGAGTATATGGGCCGTCAGCACAACGTGAAGGTAAGCGAACGTATGGCAGAACGTATCAAAATTAACGTGGGTGCAGCATTGACCGATTTGCCCAACCCTCCTGCCGACTATGTAATTCATGGTCCGAACCGCATTACTACGATGCCAATGGAGGTGCCTGTATGCTATCAAGAAATTGCACACTGCCTCGAAACGTCTATCGCACGTATTGAACAGGCTGTGGTAAATGCTTTGGCAAACACACCGCCCGAACTCTACGCTGATATTGTGAAGAATGGTATCTACCTTACTGGTGGTGGCGCATTGCTTCGCGGACTTGACAAGCGTTTGAGCGATAAAATTAATATTCCTTTCCACGTAGCAGATGATCCGTTGCTCTGTGTGGCTAAGGGTACAGGTATTGCGTTGAAGAATGTTGAAAACTACACATTCCTTATGCGTTAATTGCCTCATCATTCTATGACGAGCGGCTTCACCCCCTCGGTTCCCATCTCATGTATATAAGCGAAGGGCGACCAAGGGGGTGAGGTTTTATTTGTAAATGGGTGCTTTTACTCTGACACATATTTGCAAATGCTTTTTGAATTAAGTTATAAAAATGAGTGACTACTCTCCCAAAAGCAATCTGCTAGACTTTGTCAGCAAATATAGTTACGCTTTCCTTTTTGTGATTCTCGAAACGCTGAGTATGATTTTGCTTTTTCGTTTCAATAGCTTTCAAGGGAGCGTATGGTTCAGTGCTGCCAATTCTATGGTAGCAGGGGTAAATGGAGCCTACACCAATGTGATAGGGTTCTTTAATTTGCAACAGGTAAATCGTCAGCTCACTGACCAAAATATTGCTTTGCAACGCGAAACCGAAATTTTGCGTCAAGCTTTGAACTCGGCAACCAAAGATACCACCATGACCGAGAAACTGATGCGCGAAAAGCTTAATGGCTACGCCATGGTGCCAGCCACCGTCGTAAGCAATAGCTCAGAGCGCACCAATAATTATTTGGTGATAGACCGTGGCGAAACCGATGGCATTCGTCCTGAAATGGGTGTAGTTGGCGGAGGCGGTGTGGTAGGTATTGTTTATCTCACAGGACCACACCATTCATTGGTTATCCCCGTAACCAATCGAAAGTCGAGCATTAGTTGCCGTGTGCGTGGGCAAAACTATTTTGGCTACTTGCAGTGGGACGGTGCGAGCATGCTCAGTGCTTATGTTGATGATGTGCCGCGTTATGCCCGTGTAAAAGTGGGGCAAGCCATCGAAACCAGTGGATATTCGGCAGTCTTCCCTCCTGGAATTTTTGTGGGACGTGTAAGCAAAATTAGTAACTCGGCTGATGGACAGTCTTACAGATTGGATGTGACGCTGGGCACAAACTTTGCGAACCTACGCGATGTGTCGGTTGTTACCACTCCCTATAAAGCCGAAATTGATACACTCCAAATGCACGCTTTGCAAATGGAGAATAATGCAAATTAGTTACGGGCTGACTAAAGGCTGAAAGTCCCCGAGCACATACTCTTATCCAGATTTTTATGTTTCAAACACTTATGTCGCGCATCGGTTGGTTTGTGGCACTTATGTTTTTACAAGCATTGGTGTTCAATCACGTACACATTTTTGGTTACGCCACCCCGATGCCCTACGTTTATTTCTTGCTCATCCTTCCGAGCAACACCCCCCGTTGGCTTTATGTCCTTTCGGGATTTTTGTTAGGCTTGGCGATTGATATTTTTACCAACACACCAGGCATGGCTGCGGGAGCCATGTGTTTGCTTGGCTTAATTGTGCCCATGCTACTTAGGGCGTTTTCACCTTCCGACAAGAACGAAAGTTTCGTCCCCTCGCACAAAGAAATGGAGTGGAGCGCTTTTGGCAAATACGCGTTCTTTAGCGTGCTTATATATTGCTTGGTGTTCTTTACTTTCGAAGCTTTTTCGTTTTTCGATTGGCAAATACTCCTCATCAACATCGTGGGTAGCACGTTGCTTACCACCCTTTTTGTATTTGCGATGGAACTTATACGCAAGTAAGCAGTCGCTAAACAACTGATAGTTTTTTGTACAATCGGTTCAAGACATGTAATTCTCTAAAAAATCCCCCTAAGCTCATGTCATCCAATAATTTCGAAATACGCAAATTTGTAATCGGAGGCATTGCCATAGGCATTATCTTGGTCTACATGATTCGCCTTTTCACATTACAACTGTGGAGTGACGACTATAAGAAAAATGCCGACTCTAATGCTTTTCGTAAAGACATCCAGTACCCCTCGCGCGGACTCATATTCGATCGCAAGGGGCGCATTTTGGTATACAATGAGCCGTCATACAACATCATGGTGGTGATGAACGACCAACGCGGCATTGACACCCTAGATTTTTGTCAAACCATTGGCATTACGAAGGAAGATTACATTAACCGCATGGCAAGTATAAAGGATTCAAAAAAGAATCCTGGCTACTCACGTTACACCCCCCAACTCTTTATGGCGCAAATTCCTGCCGAAGAGTTTTCCCTCTTTCGCGAAAAGCTTTTCCGTTTTAAAGGCTTTAGCATTGAAAAACGCTCCACACGCCAATATACCAGCGGAATTGGTGCACACATATTGGGCGATGTGGGTGAGATTAACGAGAGAGAACTTAACGAAGACTCTTTGCACTATTATGCCTCGGGCGACTATATCGGTAAGTTGGGCGTAGAGCGTGCTTACGAGGATCAGTTGCGCGGTGTAAAAGGCATGCGCATTATGCTGCGCGACGTGCGTGGACGTACACAAGGGCATTACCAAAACGGTAAGTACGACAAACAAGCTCAACCAGGCAAAAACCTCACCTTGGGGCTCGACAAAGACCTGCAAACACTTGCCGAACGCTTGCTTCAAGGCAAACTCGGTGCCATCGTAGCGATTGAACCCAGTACGGGCGAAGTGCTTTGCATGGCTTCTTCGCCAACCTACGACCCACGTAGCATGGTAGGGCGTAATCGTAGCAAAAACCACAAAATGCTCAATGCTGATGCAATGCGCCCTTTGCTTAACCGTGCAATTATGGGTACCTATCCCCCTGGTTCTACCTTTAAGATTACCCAAGCCCTAACGGGACTACAAGAGGGGAGTATCAATCCGCAAATTGCTTTTCCTTGTAGTCATGGTTTTAACTACAAAGGCTTGCATGTGGGTTGTCACGGTCATGCCTCGCCCATCAATCTTGTGCCTGCCATTGGTACCTCATGCAACTCTTACTTCTGTTGGAACCTCTTCCGCATGATAAACAATAAAGCCAAATATGGCTCCGTGCAAAAGGCTATGACCACTTGGAAGGATTATATGGTGAATATGGGTTTTGGCTATAAATTAGGCATTGACCTTCCGGGCGAAAAACGTGGCATGATTCCGAATGCCGAATACTACGACAAGGCTTACAAAGGGTCATGGAATGGACTTACCATTATCTCTATCGCCATCGGACAAGGCGAAGTTACTGCCACCCCCTTGCAAATTTGTAATTTGGCTGCAACCGTAGCCAATCGTGGTTATTACATCACACCTCATGTGGTACACGCTGTGCAAGATGGTCGTCTCGACCCAATCTATTATAAAAAGCATTACACCGGGGTAGACCGCAAGTGGTATGAATATTGTGTAGCGGGTATGCGTAAAGCTGTGCTCGGGGGTACTTGTCGTGGTGCCAACATTCCTGGCTACGAGGTGTGTGGCAAAACAGGTACTGCGCAGAACCGTGGTCACGACCACTCCGTGTTTATGGGATTTGCTCCCATGGACAAACCTCGCATTGCCGTATCAGTTTATGTGGAAAATGGTGGTTTTGGTAATGTATATGGTGTGCCCATTGGCGCACTCATCATGGAGCAATACCTTAATGGTAAACTTTCAGCGTCATCTGAAGCAAAAGCCACCCACTTCCAAAATATGCACATCAAATATGGTGACTATGCTAGATAAGGGGGCACCCTTTCCTCTAACTCCCCCAAACTCCCTCTAACTCCCTTCCTAGTCCTTTATTATTCAATTTCAAAACAATGCTCAACGAAAACAAACAATATCCGCTATTCAATGTCGATTGGGTGATACTCACCCTCTACATCGTGTTGCTTATATGCGGTTGGTTCAGCATTTGCGGTGCCAGTCATGAGCTTGGCGATACAGATTTCTTTGCATGGTCAAGTCGCACGGGTAAACAAATCGTTTGGATTGGTTGTGCCTTAAGCATGGCATTTGTCATCATGATGAGTTCCGATAAGTACTACGACACCCTGGCAGGCATCTTTTATTGGTTTATGATGTTTGTGTTGCTCATCACTCCCTTTGTAGCAAAAGACATTAAAGGTTCTCGCTCGTGGGTAAGTTTAGGTTTTTGCAATGTGCAACCCGCTGAATTTGCAAAGTTTGCCACAGCACTGGCAGTTGCAAAACTCATCAACGAATACGGCTTCACACTCGACAAGATGCGCAATTTTGCCAAAGCCGTAGGACTCGTTCTTTTGCCCATGGCACTCATCGTCTTGCAGCGCGAAACGGGTTCGGCACTTGTCTATCTTGCCTTCTTCCTCATGTTCTATCGCGAGGGAATGCCAGGCAGCATTCTCTTCACAGCAGTAGCAGCAGTAGTCTATTTTGTGGTAGGCATTCGTTTCAGCGAGGTCGAGTTGCCTGGCACACGCTCTTCAGTAGGCGAGTTCGTCGTGCTCACCCTCATTTGGATTTTCACCATCGGATTGTTGCGTGTCTATGACAGACATAACCATGCCGCCCAACTTTTCATAAAATTGGGCGCTGCAGCCATCAGTCTCTCGCTAATCGTGTCAGAGTTCATCATCCCCTTCGACATATCGTGGATACTCATGGCGCTCACCATCTTTATGGCAGGTTATTTGGCATGGCAGTCGTTGGGGCAACGTGTCAGCAAGGGCATGCTCATCGCCGTGTTCACATTGGGTAGCACAGCGTTTTTATACACTTCCGACTTTGCGCTAAATAAAGTGCTCGAGCCTCACCAGCGTGTGCGCATTCAAGTGCTGTTAGGCATGAACGAGGATAACCGTGATGCCGGATACAACGTCAACCAAAGCAAAATTGCTATCGGATCGGGTGGACTCGAAGGTAAGGGCTTTATGAACGGAACCCAAACCAAATTAAAATACGTGCCCGAACAAGACACCGACTTCATCTTTTGCACCGTTGGCGAAGAACAAGGCTTCTTAGGCTCAGCAGGTGTGTTATTACTCTTTTTGTGCATGATATTGCGCTTAATTTATCTCAGTGAGCGACAAACGTCCACCTTTGCACGAGTCTATGGATATTCCGTGCTAAGCATCCTGCTCTTCCACGTCTTTATCAACGTCGGCATGGTAATGGGCGTTACGCCTGTCATTGGCATTCCGCTCCCCTTCTTTAGTTATGGTGGTTCCTCTTTATGGGGCTTCACACTGATGCTTTTCATTTTCTTGCGCATGGACGCAGGACGAAAAAGGGCTTCTTGGTAAGTGTTTTTTTCTAAACACATTCCTCATTACATTTTTTGAAACTCTCCTCACATTATGAATTACAATAATAAACCGAACGGACAAAATCGATGGCGCACATTTTCTTTAGTGCTTATTTGTCTGCTTGTGGTAGTAAGCATTATTTACATGAAGCGCTCTTCGAGCGAACAAAAGCAACTCTTACCTCTTGGAGCCACAGACACTTCGCGCACCCAAGTAGCTGTTCCCGATACTACAGTCGATCCAGGTACATTGCCTCAAGTCCCCGACACGGTACAGACCTCTCAACTTTCCGACACCATTTTGGGAAAAGACAAGCGTAATCCTTACGAAGCCGGATACGACGATGGCTACACCGCTGGTTGTGATGATGGTGCAGCCCATACCGAAAAGGCAAATTACGACGAAACCAACAACTTCGCCACCTCTGCCGAAAAACAAAACTATGTGCGTGGCTATCGCGAAGGCTATTCCGAAGGCTTCGAAGACGGAAAGACTGGCAAACAGTTTAATATTTAAGGAGGGATAAGGTATTAAAAGCCATTAAATATTCACTCCCATCTTTTCGCTTTTTATCATATATTACAAACACGATAATTCAGTCTGCGCATCCCCCAAAACTTTCCTATCCTCAAGACCACAGCCTTTATGAGAAAACTTCTCTTCCTATTCCTACCCCTCCTCTGCACCATGAGTTGTCGCAAAAGTACAACCCAAGTCAACGAGGAGATCACCCATGCCGACAGCGTAATTAGTCGCAACACCGACCTCCTGTTCTCTAACCCACGACAAGCCATACGTGTGCTCGACAGTCTGCAAGCCAACCTTACAGACAGCGCAGCATGGTACAAAACAGAAGTCTTCAAAGCTACTGCCCATAATTTGTTAGGCGATACAACCCTAGCCAATAGCCTCTACGTAAAAATTGAAAACTGGTGTGAAAAAACAGAACCGCGTCAACCCCATATCGCAGGATTGGTATGGAATCATCGTGGCGTAAACGCAATGATGAAAGGCAACACCCGCCAAGCCCAAATGTGCTATCAACGCGCCTACAACCTTTTAAACACACCTCCCAAACCACAAGAAATCATATCCACCAGCATCAACCTGGCAGACATCTGTTTACAAACAGGACAACTCCCCCTTGCAGCCAGCCATTATCGCGAAGCCCTCTTCTTGTGCGACTCAATGGGCGACACCCGAAACCGAGCAAGCGTGTGCTGCGGTCTCGGACAAGTATATATGGAGTTACAAAGATACATAATAGCCCATGAGTTCTTCGACGAGGCAGCACGAAACATTCATAAAGAAAGTCGACAAACCCAATTCTTCTACCATTTCGCCTTAGGCAACTGCTATTATTACGAACAACGTTACGACTCAGCACTCATCTGCTTCAACCAAGCCCGCATGCTTGCCGAGGCGTTCCAAAATCCCCTTATGACGTGCAACTGCGAGGCAAACATTGGCGAAATCTATTTAATGCAAGACAAACTCGACCAAGCAGAACAACATTTAGCGCGTTGCAGCGAAATGCTCACCAAACATCCCCATGCGCTCCCACAACAAAACACGTTCTATATCCGCAGTCTGCTTGCCGACCTCGCCATAGCACGCGGACAACGTGCCAAGGCAGCCACCATCATGCCCCAAATAAGCGACACTTCTTTTGTGTCCTCACCGCGCTACATCATGCTGCACTACCGCCGTTTGCAACATTATGCACAACGCGACGGCTTGTGGCGCGAAGCATACACCTATCAGTCGCTCTCTAACCGTTATGCCGACTCCATTAACAGCCGACAGACACGTAATTCGGTCGAGGAAATTGCAGGACGCTATCAGCGCGACACCACCTTGTTGCGACAGCGTTTAGACATTACTGACTATGCCACCCAAAATGTGCGTCAGCAAAACACCATCCTCATTATCCTCAGTGCCCTTATTGCCCTTGCCATGTTGGCAGCGCTCATCATCATTTATTATCGTCGTCACACACAAGAGCGCCTAAAACGACAAATGGAGCGCATCACAGAGTTGCGAATGGACGTCGTGCGCAACCGTGTGTCGCCACACTACATCTTCAACGTCTTGGGCACAGTGTTGCCTAAACTTCAGCGTTACCCCGAAATGGTGCAACCCGTCGAAATGCTAATCGATGTGCTCCGTGGCAACCTTCTCACCTCGGGTAAGGTATCTGTTCCACTTTGCGATGAAATCCAACTCGTGCGTCGTTACGTCGAACTCTACCATTACAGCCATGGCGACTTTCCACAAGTCACATGGAACATCCAGCCCGAACTCGAACAAAGTTGCATGCCCATCCCCTCCATGTCGTTGCAAATCCCTGTCGAAAATGCCTTAAAGCACGCCTTCCCCGTGGTCGATGCCACCTGTGCCATTCACATCTCAGTAGTTGTCAATGCCGATAACGAACTCATTCTGCAAGTCACAGATAACGGACAAGGCTATAACCCAGGAAGTGTAAAACGCACAGACCGCGACACAGGCACAGGCTTACGCCTACTCACGCGCACCCTCGAAATTCTCAACCAATACAATCGTCGTCCTGCCTCGCTCACCATAGTGAACGTAGCTCCCCCTCATCATGGCACCCGCACCGAACTCCGTCTGCTCGTAGACTATACATACGAAACGCAGAAGAAAAAGAAGAATGAGAAATAAGCAATCGAACTTTCCCCTCAGTAGTTTGTAATACTTAATACTTATTACTTAAAAATGTCCTTCCCCCAAATACGCTCCCTCATCGCAGCACTGTGTTTCACTCTCCCTTGTGTCGCACACGAACGCACAGAAGCCGATGTCCTGCACATTGCCCAACAATGGTTTGCCAAGCAACGTGTCAGCGCGTCAACCCCACAACGTGTCTCCCAAACCCCACCAACCCTCACACCCTATGCACAAGCATGGTGTGTGCAACAAAATAAACAATTCGTTCTCATCAGCAAAACCGACGACATGCCCCAAGTATTAGGCTACGGCAATGCGCAAACCGACGCAATGCCCCCCATACTCAAACGCATGTTGCAACGCCAACCCAAGGCAAAAAAATACCCCCTCGATGGCGCAAAGTGGCAACCTGTAGCCCCTCTCCTCAAAATGGAACATGGCATATACAGCCCCTTTAACGACCTCTGCCCCTATTACACCTACGACGACGGAACTATCTCCACCAAACGTTGCGTATCTGGTTGCGTAGCCATAGCCATGGAACAAGTCCTAACCTATTACCGACGCACCTACACCCTGCAGGACACGTTAAAAGGATGGACCACACCCCATTACACCATTAACGACCTCTTGCCCGGCGAAGTCTACGAAACGCAGCTCATCCGCAACACCTATGGCGATGGCAACGACACCCCCGAGACCAGTCTGCCCGTGTCAAGGCTCATGTACGCACTCGGTGTGGCGTCACACATGAACTGGGGCATAGACGCAAGTGGCACATCAACCTATCGCCTGGTCGACCCCCTAAAACGTGCCTTTGGTTTGAAATACGTTCACCACATGGACAGCTACCAATACGACCCTGTGGCATATTGGAATTTCTTAGCCCACGAGCTGCAATGTGGCAGACCCGTCTATTATGCAGCAGGCGCCATGAGCACCGAGGGCCACGCCTTTGTGCTCGATGGTTTAAACGAACAAGGCTTGTTCCACGTTAATTGGGGCTTCTCGGGCAAGTGGGATGGCTATTTCAGATTGGACGTCCTGGCTATTCGCGAACCTGAGTCCGACAAATGGCAAGAAGTAGACAACGGATTTTTCTGCAACCAAGAGGCATTGGTTGTTTGTCCCGATTCGGTCGATTGCCTACCTCCCGACACCCTGAGTCGCACCGGACGCGAGGTGGTGATAGAACGCGTAACGTGCTTAGACGAACCCACCACCCAATGTCCCACACGCCTCCAACTCATCGTGCGCAATGCCTCGTCCCAAGCGCTCACCACCCCCTTTGCCCTCATTCAAAACGCAGTAACCGACACCGCACGTTGGCAACAAGCCAACTGGTTGGCATTCACAGGATGCACCCTGCAACCTGCGCAACGCGACACCCTGCTCGTGCATCTACAGTTTGCTCGTAGTGGCGAAAGCATTTTAGGCATCACCCCCGACGGATTGATTTTGGCAGACAGTGTGGCAATCTGCGTAACCGAAAACGGCACGGATAGCCTTGTGAGCGATGCCCCTAAATTGACTTTCGTAAACAAACACACGGTCGAATTTTCGCAACGCTTATACAATTCCCACGCCACGAAACGCGCAGCGCAACTGGTAAACATTGATTTAGACGACGGACACTACAACTTGCAACTGCGCAAGTCTCACCCCGTGTACTTAGCTCCTCAAGCCGACACGCTCATCACGCAGCGTTTCACAGACCTCGTTCCCGGAAAATCCTACGTCTACAAACTCCGATGCCGTGGTGCCGAACAACGACTTACCTTCCAAATGCCAGCCCTTCCTCAAGGCATCACCGAACGTACCCAGACTGTTGCCCCTCTCATATACCACTCCATCGACGGCAAAAAATTAGGCACCACCTTGCCCATAGGATGGCAGGGCATAGTTATAGACTCACGCGGAAATAAATATGTAAAGTAACCCACAAGAAAACAAAAACAGAATGCTAAAAAGATGCACCATACAGACACTACTCGTGTCGAACACCGAAAACGGAGAAGACCTCATTCGCACCGAAGCTAAGGGTGGATGTTTAATCGAAGAAACCGGCATAATGTTGCGTTATGCCGAGGCTGAGAATCATGGCACAGCGAGTTTGTTACTCACTGAGGGTTTAGCCGATTTAAAGCGCAATGGCGACACCCGTTCGCGCATGACATTTGTCGATGCCAAACTCCTCCCTTGCTCGTATGTAACGCCCAAGGGGACCCTCGATTTTAGTATTTACACGCACGAGCAAAGCTTTACAGTGGATGCACAAGGTGGTTGCTTCAAAGCGCGTTACACGCTCTTAGCGGCAGGAAAACAAGTGGCAGACAACGTCTTAACTGTTGAGTGGACGTTTGAATAAAAAAACAAACTCACGAAATAATTCGGGGGTAGGGTGTTTAAAATCCATAATATTTTTCTGCACGATTTTAGATGTTTGCAGCTTCGCTGCTTGTTTTTGTGAACATTAATTGTCATTAATTCGGGGACATTAATTTCGAGACATTAATTTTTTCTTTGCTAATGGACATGAAAAGTATTAATGGAACAATTAATGGGCATTGATGGTAATTAATGTTCAAAATAAAACGCGAAGCGAGAATATCGGATTTTTGACGTCGATAAATTACATGGATAAATGGGTTACCCCGTTAGGGGTGAGATAAGGTAGCCAGGTATGTGAAGAGAAC
>ERZ1026884.236-NODE-236-length-39897-cov-7.349154_pt1 | contig 39897 bp, 40 predicted proteins | sample MGYA00380172_ERZ1026884 | MGnify/ENA primary metagenome ERZ1026884 (study PRJEB33269, sample SAMEA4719808) | human gut metagenome | biome: human-associated habitat; feature: organic feature; material: feces | place: Cameroon | collected 2013-10 ... | reverse complement strand
AGGCCGACAACCAAGCCATCGTCTCGGCGGCGCGGATCGGCGAGCGAAAGGGCAAGAAGCACATCATCTCCACCGCCTTCGAGCACCACGCGGTGCTGCACACACTGAAGAAGCTGGAAAAAGAGGGCTTTGAGGTGACGCTGCTGGACGTGGGTCCCACAGGCACCATCACCCCCCAGCAGGTGGCGGAGGCCATCCGGGAGGACACCTGCCTGGTGACCATCATGTACGCCAACAACGAGATCGGCTCTATCCTGCCCATTCCGGAGATCGGCAAGGTGTGCCACGAGAAGGGCGTGCTGTTCCACACCGACGCGGTGCAGGCGGCGGGCCACCTGCACATCAACGTGAAGGAGCAGAACATCGACATGCTGTCCCTGTCCGGCCACAAGTTCCACGGCCCCAAGGGCGTGGGTGTGCTGTATGCCCGCCAGGGCATCCCCCTGACCAACATCATCGAGGGCGGCGCACAGGAACGCGGCAAGCGGGCCGGCACGGAGAATATCCCCGGCATCATGGGTCTGGCGGCGGCGCTGGAGGAGTCCTGCGGGCACATCGACGAGGACACCGCCCGACTGACGAAGCTGCGGGACAAGCTGATCGCGGGACTGAGTAAGATCCCCCACAGCGCGCTGAACGGCGACCCGGTGCACCGGCTGCCCACCAACGTGAACTTCTGCTTCGAGGGCATCGAGGGCGAGAGCCTTCTGCTGCTGCTGGATCAGGCGGGCATCTGCGCCAGCTCGGGCAGCGCCTGCACCAGCGGGTCCCTGGACCCCAGCCACGTGCTGCTGGCCATCGGCCGGCCCCATGAGGTGGCCCACGGGTCCCTGCGGCTGAGCCTGTGCCACGACACCACGGAGGAGCAGGTGGACTATATTCTGGAAAAAGTGCCCGGCATCGTGGCGTATCTGCGGGATATGTCCCCCATGTGGAAGGACCTGGAGTCCGGCAAGCGGACATTCATTCTGTAATGTAAAGGAGCGTTGAATATGGCTTTGTATACCGATACCGTAATGGACCACTTCCTGCACCCCCGGAACGTAGGCGAGATCGCCGACGCCGACGGCGTGGGCGAGGTGGGCAACGCCAAGTGCGGCGACATCATGAAGATGTACCTGAAGATCAAGGACGGCAAGATCGAGGACGTGAAGTTTGAGACGTTCGGCTGCGGCAGCGCCATCGCCTCCAGTTCCATGGCCACAGAGATGATCAAGGGCAAGCGCATCGAGGACGCGCTGGCCCTGACCAACAAGGAGGTCGTGGACGCGCTGGGCGGTCTGCCCGCCCACAAGCTGCACTGCTCCGTGCTGGCGGAGGAGGCTGTGAAGTCCGCGGTGAAGGACTACTACGACAAGAACGGAATCGCCTATGACAAGAGCAAGTTCCCCGCCTGCGAGGACTGCGAGAGCTGCCGCATGGTGTGAAAGACGGAAAAGAACCGCCGGAGGGCGGTTCTTTTTTTGTTCAAAACACGCCGTAGCCCTGGCCCTGCGTGATGATATAGGACCAGAGGACCGGGCCGACGGCGCCGGTGGGACTGTAGCCCAGGCGGCTTTGCAGGGTGCGGACCGCGGCGGCGGTGGCGGGGCCGAAGATGCCGTCCACGGTGACGGCGGGCAGGGTGCTGTCCTGATCGGCCAGCTGGTTCAGGCTGGTCTGGAGCAGCGTGACCTCAGGGCCGGTGTCGCCCTCCACCAGGAAGCGGCCGGGGTAGACCTCCCGGGCGAAGGTCTGGTAGTTGGCGGGCAGCTGGTAGAGCGTCTGCTCATAGACGTTCTGGATGGCGTTCCATGTGTTCCGCCCCACCACGCCGTCCACCGTCAGGCCATAGGTGCTCTGGAAGGCCAGCACCGCGTCCCGCAGCTCGTCGTCGAACACGTCAGTGATGCGGATGGGCGGCAGCTCCGGCAGGAAGAAGCCCAGAAAGGCCAGGTAGAAGCGGATAGTCTGGACGCCGATGCCGGTGTCGCCCAGGCGGAGGACCTTGGGGAACTGCCGCTGAGCCTCAGAGATGGTCAGGCCCTCGCTGGTGACCTCGGAGAGGCTCTTGACGCCGTTGTAGATGGACTTGATACGGTACCAGGTGGACTTGCCCACGATGCCGTCCTGGGTCAAATTGAAAATGCGCTGGAAGGCGCGGACGGCGGCGGCGGTGTCCGCGCCGAAGACGCCGTTGGCCTCGGTGATGGCGGGGATGGCGGGATAGTTCTTGCGGATGCGGTTCAGCTCCCGCTGGATGGTGCGGACGTCCTCGCCCACGCTGCCCACGGTCAGCGGCCGGCCGGGATACGAGGGGGTGCTGTCCCCCACCGGGGCGTTGGTGACCAGGTCGATGTCCTGACCGTAGTAGTATTGCAGTATCTCATAGGGTGTTTTCCCCTGGGCGGCCAGCTCCTGGCTGCCCCACTGGGACAGGCCCCGGCATTGGGTGCGGATACCGTCGCAGAACTGGGCGTACAGGGGCTCCACATTGCCGCGGCGGATGATGTAATCGTTGAAAATGTCGTCCACGATGGCGTTGATGTTCTCGAACGTCTCCTTATCCGGGGAGAAGGCCTGGTCGTACTGGGTGTTGTTGGTGATGTCGAAATCGTAGCCGCGGCTGCGGTAGAACTCCGTATAGACCCGGTTCAGTGCCACGGAGATCTGGGCCAGCACGTTGGCGCGGATGGCGCTCTCGTTCCAGGTGGGGTATATCTCGCTGGCGGCCACACCCTTGATGTAGCGGGGGAAGGTGACGGTGACGTTCTCCGCCGGGGCGTCCGGCGCGCCCAGGTGGACGGTAATGTACTCCGGGACCACTGGATAGGGCATGGCTCAGCCCTCCCTGTGCTGCGGCGGCAGCGTCACGGACAGGACGGACTCGATGCGGGGGAAAATAAGCACCCGCTGGTGGTCCGGTTCCCGGTAGTCCGGGTGGCTGACGGACACCTCATAGGCGGTGCCGCTGATACCGGCGGTATCCGACGACAGCCCCAGAGATGCCGGCAGAGCCGGCAGAAGTATTTTCTCCGCGATACCGGAGGCGTCAGTGACGCCGGTATAGAAGGTCTCACGCAGGGTGCCGAAGTCGCGGTAGACCTCCACGGACGCGCCGGGGATGGGGAATATCCCCTGGGCGGCGGATACCTGTACCCGCAGGCTGCCCTGCTCCGGGTGGGCATTGCGGAACCAGGTGATGGGTTCGATCTGTGCCATGGTCGTTCCTCCCTTTTGCTTTTGGGAGAGTATATGCATCAGCAGAAAAGAAATATCCCCCGGCGGCAGCCGGGGGATATTTGTTGTTTCAGAAGGCCCAGTTGCCATGGCGGAACACGGGGACCACATCGCCGTTTTCGCAGACGGCGTCGATATCCATGTCCTCGGAGCCGATCATAAAGTCCTCGTGGATCATGGAGTCATTGACGCCCAGGGCACGGCACTCGGCCAAGGTCTTGTGCTCAAAGTCGTTAATGGTGTCGGCAAAGCCCATGCCCAGAGCCAGATGGCAGGCGGCGTTCTCGTCGAACAGCGTGTTGTAGAACAGCAGTCCGGACTGGCGGATGGGACTGTCGTAGGGCACCAGGGCGCACTCGCCCAGATAGGCGCTGCCCTCGTCCATGGTGATGAGCTTGGTCAGCAGGTCGTTGTTCTGCCCGGCGTGCCACTCCACAGCCTTGCCCGCGTGGAAGCGGATCCAGAACTTGTCGATGAGCTGGCCCTGATAGCTCAGGGGCTTGGTGGCGTAGACGATACCCTCGGCCTCGCCCCGCTTGGGGGAGATGAAGCACTCCTCGGAGGGGATATTGGGGTTGAAGACGATGCCCTGCAGGCTGCGCTCGCTGCCGCCGCAGAAATGGGCCTCGGGGATCATACCCACGGTGAAGTCGGTGCCGGCGGCGCTCCTGTAGCGCAGCTGACGGATGTGCAGGCTGTTCAGGTAGTCGCGGCGGTCGTGGATGTCCTTGTTGTGGGCCGCCCAGTTGGCCTGGGGATCGCCCTCCAGCGCGCGGGAGGTAGAGAGGATGGCCTCCCACAGCTTCTCCACCGCCTGAGACTTACGCAGGCCGGGGAACAGCTTTTTGGCCCAGGCCTCACCGGGGACAGCGGCAATACACCACTGGTACTTGTTCTCGATCTGGTCGCGGTAGGGCTTGATGACGGGGAACTTGGCCTGCTGGCTCTTGGCCAGCTTCTCCTGGTCGATGCCCTTCAGGCCGTCCGGGTCCTCGGAGAGCAGGTAGATGCGGCAGGGAATGGTGTCCACATAGTGCTGCCAGCGGGCCAGCTCGTAATCCTCCACTCTGGAGAGGGTAGTCAGGCTGCGGTGGCGGACGTGGAGCTTCTGCAGGGGCTGGTAGTTCCAGTCCACCACGACCTTTTTGGCCTTACACTTATAGCACTCGTCCACCAGCATGGCCACGAACTCCGGCTGGTCCAGGTCGGCAGCGATGAACACCTCCTGCCCCTTCTGGATATTGACGCCGGTGCGGGCGATGAGACGGGCGTAGGAACGGAGAACAGACTTTTTCATAGGGAATGCCTCCTTATCGGCAAAATTTCTGTTATGGGTATTGTACCACCGCGGGCAGGATTTGAAAAGCGGCGGGACGGGACGTTCAAAAATTATTTTCATTTCTTTAATGTTCCTCTAATAAACCGGACGTAAGATAAGGCTATCCTAAGGAAGCACACAACACATCAACACAAGGCCATCTACATATACAATACAGTTTCAGGAGGTAAAGAACATGAAACGTTTTCACATCATCAAAAAGGCTTCCCCCGTCAACTACGCGCTGGAGAGCAGCCGCACCCTGGACAACGGCGTGGTGCTGAAGCTGATCCACTGCGGCGAGACGCTGACCGTGTCCGCCAACTACGAAAAGCAGCTGGAGAGCTTCGCCGACCTGCGCTCCGTGGAGGAGGCGGCGTATATCGAAGACTATCTGACCCGGAAGTACAGCGGTGTGGACGCCGCTGACCTGCCCATGCTGACGGCGTAAGGGTTGTCAGGGCAGCGGTTTTCTGGTATACTGGGTGTGAGCGAGAGGTCCCGCCCGCCGATGGGCGGGCGGGATATTTTTGATTGCCGCCGGACGGCAGTTTGTGGAGGAGGACACAGCGTATGCGTATTCTCATCGCGGAGGACCAACCGGAGCTGCGGCGGATGCTGGTGAAGAACCTGACGGCGGCGGGTTACACCGTGGACGGCGTACCGGACGGCGCGGAGGCGCTGGCCTATCTGGATGCGGCAGCCTACGACGCAGCGGTGCTGGACATCATGATGCCGAAAGTGGACGGGCTGACGGTGCTGCGGACGCTGCGCGCCCGGGGCAGCGCCCTGCCGGTGCTGCTGCTGACAGCCCGGGACGCCGTAGCCGACCGGGTAGACGGACTGGACGCGGGCGCAGACGACTATCTTATCAAGCCCTTTGCCCTGGACGAGCTGCTGGCGCGGCTGCGGGTACTGACCCGGAAAAAGGGAAGCGGCAGTACCAACGTCTACACTCTGGCCGATCTGACGGTGGATACCGCCGCCCGGACGGCAAAGCGGGGCGGTCGGGCGCTGGAGCTGTCCGCCCGGGAATATGCCCTGCTGGAATACCTGATCCGCAGCAAGGGCGTGGTGTTGTCCCGGCAGCAGATCGAGGACAACCTGTGGAGCCTGGACTATGCCGGAGGCACCAATGTAGTGGACGTATACATCAGCTATCTGCGGAAGAAGCTGGAGCTGCCCGGGGAGCGCAAGCTGCTGCACACGGTGCGGGGCATGGGCTGGGTGCTGAAGGAGGATGCATGAGGAACATATCCATCAAATGGCGGATGACCCTGTGGTTCTCCCTGCTGATGATCGCCATCACGGCGCTGATGCTGGTGTTCGTGATGCTGATGAACCGCAACACCGTAACGCAACCGCCGGAGGCAGAGCTGCTGTACATGGTGGGCCGGAACGCCGACGATGTGGAATTCGACCACGGAGACTGGGATTTCAGCGACGTGGAGCAGTACGCCCACGGGGTGTACACGGAGATCTTCGACGAGAACGGGCAGCGGCTGTTCGGCACGGCGCCGGCGGAGGTATCGGACGGCGCGCCGAAGGAGAAAAACGCGCTGCACACCGTCGTCGGCAGCAGCGGCGGGACGTATCTGGTGTACGACTGCTGGCTGGAGATCGGCGGCAGCGGCCTGTGGGTACGGGGCACCATCGACAGCGCGGCCCGGGGCAGCGTGATGGAGGTCATCGTGCCGCTGGCGTGGTCGGTGCTGCCGGCGCTGGTGGTGCTGAGCGTGGGCGGCGGCTGGCTCATCTCCAGCAGCTCCTTCAAGCCCATGGAGAAGGTCATCGCGGCGGCGGAGAGTATCTCCGGCGGCGAAGACCTGTCGCGGCGCATCGGCCTGCCGCGGGGCAGAAGTGAGATCAACCGGCTGGCGGGGACCTTTGACGATATGTTTGACCGGCTGGAACGCTCCTTTAAGGCGGAGGCGCAGTTTACCTCGGACGCCAGCCACGAGCTGCGGACGCCGGTGACAGTGATCCTGGCAGAATGTGAGACGCTGGAGCGTACAGCGGAGACCACAGAGGACTACGTCGAGGGCATGACGGTCATTCATCGGCAGGCGGAGCAAATGTCCCGGCTCATCGGGCAGCTGCTGCATATCACGCGGCTGGAACAGGGCACCCAGAAGACCTGCATGGAGCGCGGCGACCTGGCAGCGCTGGCGGAGGCTGTATGCGAGCAGCAGAAAATGATCGCGCCGGAGGGCGTGGTCCTGGCCTGCGACGCGCCGGAGGACGTGGAGGCGCGGATGGACGTGATACTGATGACCCGGCTGCTGAACAACCTTATCTCCAACGCCTTCCGGTACGGCAGCGACGGCGGGCACGTGACCGTCAGCGTCCGCCGGGAGGGCGGCTGCGCCGTGCTGTCCGTAAGTGACGATGGCGCAGGCATCCCGCCGGATCAGCAGGAAAAGATATGGCAGCGGTTCTATCAGGTGGACGCGGCCCGCAGCGGCGGCGAGGGCACCGGGCTGGGGCTGTACATGGTACGCCAGATCGCACGGCTCCACGGCGGTACGGCGGCGGTGGAGAGCGTGCCCGGGCAGGGCAGCACATTCACCGTGCGGATCCCGACGGAATGACGTATATTTTCCCCGCCTGCGGGCGGGGAAAATTTTTTCATATCCCCTATTGACTCTGCCATGGTGGGAGGGTATAGGATAGGTACGAGCTCAAGGAAAGACGATGGAGGTGCCCACATGCTGAAGATCGGAGATTTTTCAAAGCTGTCCTCCCCGCCGCGCACCTGCGCCCCCTCACGAACCCCCCGCCTGACGGTGGGGGGTTCTTTATGATTTGCTTAACCGGGTTGACTTTCACGGGACAGGTGGGCATAATAGGGCATACTATACTGATGGGAGGTGCGGTCATGGCGGACATTTTCATACGGGCGCTGCCCGAGTACGCGCCGGACCTGATCGTGCTGCTGGGGCTGTATCTCCTGCTGCTGGGCCGGTGGAAAAAGCAAAGGCGACGGCGGGTGCTGGTGTACACGGTGTTCAGCGTGTATATGCTGGGCGTGCTGTGGGTGACGGTGCTGCCGGTGCTCTCCATGCTGGGGATACACCATGCCTACGCGCCCATGAACCTGGAGCCGTTCCGTGACCTGCGACTGGGATACGGCAACGCAGAGCGGCAGGTCTTTCTAAACGTGCTGATGACGGTGCCCTTCGGCATTCTGTGGCCGGTGGTGCGCCGGGGAAAAGCGGGGGTGTTCCGTACGGTGGGGGCGGCGTTTCTGCTGAGCCTGTGCATCGAGCTGGTCCAGCCTCTGCTGCCCACAGCACGGATGTCGGACATCACCGACCTGATCTGCAACACTGCCGGCGGGCTGATCGGCTACGGGCTGTACCGGCCGTGGAAAAAGGCTTTAGGCTGCTGGATGTAAAAAACGACCGCCGAGGCGGTCGTTTTTGCTTATTGCAGAGCTTCGCGGAGGCGGAGGGCCTTTTGGGCCAGCTGGGCGAAGGCGGCGGGGGTAAGGGACTGGGCGCCGTCAGACAGGGCGGTGGCGGGGCGGTCATGGACCTCCACCAACAGTCCGTCGGCCCCGGCGGCCACGGCGGCCAGCGCCAGCGGCTCCACCAGATCGGCGCGGCCCGCGGCGTGGCTGGGGTCCACAATGACCGGCAGATGGGTCAGGCGCTTCAGCACCGGAACAGCCGACACATCCAGGGCGGCGCGGGCGGGGGTCAGGCCGCTGCGGATACCACGCTCACAGAGAATGACCTGCGTATTGCCGCCGGCCAGGATATACTCCGCGGACAGCAGCAGCTCCTCCACCGTGGCGGAGGTGCCACGCTTGAGCAGGATGGGCTTGCGGGTGCGGCCGAGAGCCTTCAGCAGGGCGAAGTTCTGCATATTGCGCGCACCCACCTGCAGCACGTCCACATCGGCCAGCGCGTCCAGCTGGGCGGGATCGGTGATCTCGGTAACGGTGGGCAGGCCCGTATCACGGCCGGCCTGCACCAGCAGCGCCGTGCCCTGCTCACCCAGACCCTGGAAGGTGTAGGGCGAGGTGCGGGGCTTGAAGGCGCCTCCGCGGAGCATGACGGCCCCGGCGGCCTTTACGGCGGCGGCGACGGTCTGTATCTGGTGCGCGGACTCCACGGCGCAGGGCCCCGCTATGAGGCAGAAGTCCTCGCCGAACCGCGCCTCGCCCACGGACACGACGGTGTTCTCCGGGTGCGCCGTCCGGGACGACAGGCGGTAGGGCGGCGTCAGCCGCCGCGCCTCCTGCACGAAGGGCAGGGCTTGCAGAGCGGTGGGATCCAGCCGCCACGTCTCCCCCACCAGAGGCAGGAGGATGCTGTCCTCCCCGGCGACACAGCCGCCCTTGACGTTTTGCAGCGACAGCTGCGCCAGCAGCTGACGGATGGCGGGCTCCGGGGTGTTTTTCTGAAGTATGAGTATCATAACGGATCGCTCCCTGTATTGTAGTCAGGTGGTTATTATAGCGTATCCCATCGGTTTTTGCAATCCGTGAAAAGCGCATATTGACAAAAACAGGCAGGGCCATATAATGAACTTGTATTACAAATGGGCGTTCTGCGTGCCCCCTTCCCTGCCGCAGACACAGCAGAACAAAGGAGTAAAAAGGAGAAATAATGGAACGGAAATTTACACTGAGCTGCTGCTCCACGGTGGACCTGCCTTATTCATATATGGAGAGCCGGGACATCCCCGTGCTGTTTTACACCTATGTGGTGGACGGGCAGACCTATGACGACGATATGGGCCGTGATCCGGCGGCGCTGCCCCGGTTTTACGGCTTTCTGAAGGCGGGCAAGCTGCCCCAGACCAGTCAGATCAATGCGGCGGGCTATATGGACTTTTTTGAGAAGCTGCTGCAGCAGGGCGGCGATGTGCTGCACATCGCGTTCACGTCCGGGCAGTCCTGCTCGGTGAACAACGCCTATCTGGCGGCAGCAGAGCTGAAGGACAAGTACCCCGGGCAAAAGCTGATCGTCATCGACTCCCTGTGCTCCTCCAGCGGCTACGGCCTGCTGGTGGACTACGCCGCCGATATGCGGGACGCGGGTGAGAACATCGACACCGTGGCCCAGTGGGTGCTGGACAACCGGAACAAGGTGCATCACCAGTTCTTCTCCAGCGATATGACCCAGTTCCGGCGGACAGGCCGGGTATCCGGCGCGGCGGCCACGGTAGCCACGGTGCTGAACATCTGCCCCATCATGCGGCTGGACGACAAGGGCGCCATCAAGGCATACAGCAAGGTGCGGGGCAAGAAAAAAGCCGTGGAGACTACGGTGGACACCATGGAGCAGCACGCCCAGGGCGGCCGGGACTATGACGGCAAGTGCTTTATCTGCCACAGCCAGTGCCCGGAGGACGCCCGGCTGGTCATGGACGCCGTGGAGGAACGGTTCCCGAAGCTGAAGGGGAAGGTACGCCTGTGCGACATCGGCACCATCATCGGCAGCCACGCGGGACAGGGCACCGTGGCGGTGTTCTTCATGGGCGACGAACGGCCCCATATGGAGTGAAAAACAAAATGGAAAAAGGCACCCCTGACGGGGTGCCTTTTTTATTTCGCGCGGCGCCGGGGTAAGACACCGCAGGAAATGCGGGTCAGTTTCCGCGCTTTTTAGCGGCCCAGGCCATGCCGGTAACGCTGAGAACAGCGGTCACGGCGTAGATACCCACGCCCGCGTCGAAGGTCTTGGGGCTGCCCTTAGTGGTGTCATTGGTCGTGGTGGAGGGATAGTAGTAATAGCCGCCGGTGGAGGGGGTGGGGTCAGGCGTAGGAGCAGGTGCGGGCGCGGAATAAAGGATATTCTCGTCCCATATTACCGCAAAGTCATTGCGGGTCATGTTGTCCTTCTCCGCCTCATTGTATCTGCTCAACAACTCGGGCCAGCCCTCTGCTCCAAACATATTGGCCATCCTGGTATGGTCGCTCGTATTCCACGCATGTCCAAAAAGCTCAGCACGATCGGAAGGATACGCCGCAAAGCTTCCACCCTCGCCCTGCTCTGATTTTGCATAATTGAAGAACTTGATAATACGCTCCATATACGCTCTATCGATGGTCTTTTTTCCATCCCAAAGCGCAGAGAATTTTGTATCGGAATCCTCTTCACCTCCCTGTTTTCTGATGTAATACTCCTCACCGTCTATGGTAAAATAAAATGTATACCCCTCGTTTCCGCTTATGTTGACGGCGCCGATCGCGGTCCGCGCATCACCGGAATTCGTCATGGAAAGCCAATTGCCGCCCACCAGCCAAGCGATAAGGCTGCCGGTATAATTGCCCGTCAGCGTACCAGCATTAGAGCAATTTTCGAATGAAACTTTGCTGCCGCCCTGCTTCGCCGCCACGATACCACCAGCGTAACCGAGGTTCGTCGTGATGGAGCCACGATTCTCACACTTGCTGATGGTCACATTTGCACCTCTGGTGACCTGCGCAATGATACCGGCGGCGCGGCTCGTCCCATTATTTTCCGTGTTCGTAACAGTTGCATAGTTGATCAGCTTCTCCAGCTTGACTGTAATACCACCCGCAGCCTCACCGATCAGTCCGCCGGTGTTGCTGTCGCTGCCTGTAACATGGGAGGTACTGTCAACGGTGCAATTGCTCACTGTGGCATTGCCCTTAATCTGGCCGATCAGTGCGCCGACTCTCTTTACGCCGAAAACATTGGCACCGACCAAGTTGACATTTTTGATCGTGGCACCTTCGCCTACATAGCCGAACAGGCCGATGTAGCTTCCGGAGGTAATCTTCAGCCCGGTGATTTTGTGCCCGTCGCCATCAAAGGTGCCTTTAAACAGCTTCGTCTCAGCGTTACCAATGGGTGTCCAGGAGTTCTCCGTAAGCGCAATACTCTCATCCAATACAATCGTATCACCACTGAAGTCTGTACCATTATTTACCATTGCCGCAAAAGTTTTCAGATCATCGGCGCTTGTAATGTGAAACTTCCCATCTGTCCCCTTCGCCAGCGTTGTATCCGCCCAGCTGACACTGCACAGGCCCAGTGCCATGATCAGGGCCAGAATGGTTGCCAATACTTTTTTCATTGTAACACTCCCCATAGAAATTTATATTTCCGCAGACCCCATCGTTTTAATAAAATCGTTATTAAAACGCAATGCAACGACGTCGTTGCGGATACTTTGATTATAACAAGTATTTTCCGTTTGTCCACCCCTCTTTGTAAATTTTCCCAGATTTTATCCCGCGTTCTTTGCAAAATTGTAAAATATATCCATTTCCTTCCATTTTTGCCGCGGCAAAAGCAGGAGGCCGCACGGCCTCCTGCTTCTCTTTCACGGTTTATCTTCCGGTCATGACGGTCATGACCTCGAACTCCTCGTGGTTCAGGGTCTTGGTCATCGCCAGGCCCTCGTCGATGTCCACGTTGGTGATCCGGTCGCCCTTGGCGCAGACGATGCGGTTGGTCTTGCCCTCCGCCAGCAGCTGCACCGCCTCGTAGCCCATGCGGGTGGCGGTGACGCGGTCCTTGGCGGTGGGGCTGCCGCCCCGCTGGATGTGGCCCAGAATGGTGACGCGGGGATCCAGCCCCAGCTCCTTTTTGATCTGCTCGCCCACGGCCATGCCGCTGGCGGCGCCCTCAGCCACCACGATCATAAAGTTGGTTTTGCCGCTGATACGGGCGCGGCGGATTTTCTCAGCCACGTGCTTTTCAAAGTCGTAGGAGCGCTCGGGCACCAGCACGGCGGTGGCGCCGATGGCCACGCCCACATACAGCGCCAGATAACCGGCGCGGTGGCCCATGACCTCCACCACGGAGCAGCGCTCGTGGGACTGCATGGTGTCGCGGAGCTTGTCCATACACTCCACGGCGGTGTTGGCCGCGGTGTCGAAGCCGATGGTGTAGTCGGTGCAGACGATGTCGTTGTCGATGGTGCCGGGGATACCCACCACGGAAACGCCGAACTTGGACAGGTCCTGCGCGCCGCGGAATGTGCCGTCGCCGCCGATGGCCACCAGGCCGTCCAGACCGATGAGCTTGCAGGTGGCGTAGGCCTTCTCCTGCCCCTCCTTGGTGCGGAACTCGTCACAGCGGGCGGAGTACAGAATGGTGCCGCCGCGGTTGATGATGCGGCTGACGCTGGCGTTGTCCATCTCGACGATGTCGCCGGAGATCAGGCCCTGATAGCCGCGGCGGATGCCCACGCACTCGATTCCTCGGGCGTTGGCGCTGCGGACCACGGCGCGGATGCAGGCGTTCATGCCGGGGGCGTCGCCGCCGCTGGTCAGCACGCCGATACGTTTGACTGCGTTTTTCATACGCTATTCCCTCACTTTGCCAAGGGGCGGTGCCCCTGAATATGCAGGCACATTGTACCATACGTTTGGTCTGTTTTCAAGTCCTTCGGCGAGCCGCGGCAAATTTTTGCCTGTACAGTCCGTCGGTTTTGTGGTATCATCCCTATGATAAACGAAAGGAGCGACCGTCATGCACCCACAATTCGCAGAATTGACGCCCAACTGGTTCAATCGGGCGTTCATATACACCGGCTCCATCGGGGAGTTCCGCTACCGCTTCGATGGGGATAAGGACGCTGGCCTCCTGCACACCGCCGTATACAGCAATGTGTGCTACGAGCTGGCGCAGGACAAGGAGGAACGGGATTTCACCTGGGACGAGGCGGGCGTGGAGACGCTGAAGGCCTGGCTGCAGGAAAAATATGAGGCATACTGCACGGCGCAGAAATGACAAAAGCACCCCGCGGGGTGCTTTTTTGCGTCAGTCACGCCAGGTGCTGCCCAGGAACAGCGCCAGCAGGGGCATCAGCTCCAGACGGCCCATGAGCATCTCCAGCGACAGCACCAGCTTGCTCAGGGGCGAGAGGATGGAGAAATTCTCCATGGGGCCGAGGATGCCCAGGCCGGGGCCCACATTGCTGATACAGGTCAGTGACGCGGCGAAGGACTCCTGAAAGCCATAGTTATCCCAGCTGACCACCAGCGCACCGGCCAGCAACACCAGCAGGTATGCCGCGATAAACGCGCCGGCGGAGGAGACGACCCGCTCCTCCACGGCCTGTCCGTCCACCTTCAGCACGCTGACATGGTGGGGGTGCGCCAGCTGCTTCAGCTCCCGCTTCAGGCTCTTGCAGAGAATGGCGACGCGGGATATCTTGATGCCTCCGGAGGTGGAGCCGGCGCAGGCGCCGGTGAACATCAGCATCACCAGCGCCATGCGGCAGAAGGTAGGCCACAGGGAGAAATCCACGGTGGCAAAGCCCGTGGTGGTGATGATGGTAACAGTCTGGAAGGCGGCGTCGGTGATGGAATCCCGGAAGGGCACCCCCGCCTGCACCCGCAGATTGATGCACAGCAGCAACGTGGCCGCCGCCACGATACCGACGTAGATCCGCAGCTCCTCGCTGCGGAGCACCTCCTTCAGCTTGCCGCGAACGGCCAGAAACATCAGGGAGAAATTCACGCCGGCCAGGAAGGAAAACACCGTAACGATCCACATGACCGCCTTGGACGCGCTCGCTAGGGAGGTATCATAAATCGAGAAGCCGCCGGTGGCCATGGTGGTAAAGCTGTGGCAGACGGCGGAGAACCAGCTCTCGCCCGCCAGACGCAGGGCGGCTATCTCGCAGGCCGTCAGGATCACGTAGATGGTGTAGAGGATCTTGGCGGTGCCGCCCACCTTGGGCACCAGCTTGGACTTGATGGGGCCGGGGCTTTCGGCGCGCATGAGGAACACCGCGCCCTCGCCCATGCGGGGCGTCAGCGCCAGGAACAGCACCAGCACACCCATGCCGCCCATCCACTGGGTCAGCGAGCGCCACAGCAGCACGCTGCGGGGCAGATGGGACACAGCGGTGAAGGTGGACGAGCCGGTGGTGGTCAGGCCGGAGACCGTCTCGAACAGGGCGTCGATATAACTGGTCATGGCGCCGGTGAACACATAGGGCAGCGCCCCGAACAGGGACAGCAGCACCCAGCTGAGCGCCACGGCCACGAACCCGTCGCGGCTGTGCATCTGTGCCTTTTTCACCGGGATCAGATGCAGCACCGTGCCCGCCGCGGCACAGAGCAGCGCCGTCAGCAGAAACTGCTGCCAACAGGTCTCGGCATAAATACAGGCCGTCAGTGCCGGCAGCAGCAGGAAGCCTGCCTCGACCCACAGGATGTAGCCCATTGTGTGTGAGAGCAATCGAAAGTTCATAGAAAATACCTCAAAAAAAAGGTGAAAAGCCTTCGGGTATTATATAACCGCGCGGGACGGGTGTCAACCTCAGTCCAGTTTGCCCTCCAGCGCCGAGAACAGGGCGGGCATATCCACGTCCTTGCCGGTGAACATCTTGAAGGCACGGGCCGCCTGGTAGAGTAGCAGGTCGATGCCGGACACGGTGGGCAGGCCGCGCTTTTCGGCCTCGCGCAGCAGCATGGTCTGCCGGGGGTTATAGACCAGATCGTAGACGATGACGCCTGCCGGGGCGTCACGCAGGAAGCCCAGGTCGGAAAACTCCTTCATGCCGGCCATGCCCAGAGAGGTGGCGTTGATGAACAGGTCGCTCTCGGCCATGGCGCGGCGGACGGGGAAAATGCCGAAGTAGATGAACTGCGCCTTATCCGGGTAACGCGCGGCCAGATCCTGGGCCGGATAGACGCTGCGGTTGGTGACGAAAATCTTTTTCACACCGGCGCCGACCAGCGCATCACAGATGGCGTCTCCGGCGCCGCCGGTACCCAGCAGCAGCACGGTCTTGCCCTCCGGCTCCAGGCCGCGGGCGCGCAGGCTGTCCACAAATCCCCGGCCGTCAGTGTTATAGCCGATGGCACGGCCGTTCTTGATGCAGACGGTGTTCACCGCACCGCAGGCGGCCGCCGCAGGGCTCAGCTCATCCAGCAGCGGCAGGATGGCCTCCTTGTGGGGCATGGTGACGTTGAACCCGGCACAGCCGCCGGCCTTGGCCTCGGCCACGAAGTCGGCCAGATCGCGGGGCTGAACGCGGCGGACTTCATAGGTGTAGTGTACGCCGGTCTGGGCGATCATGGCGCCGTGGAGCAGCGGCGAAAGGCTATGATCCACGGGGTCGCCGATAAGATAGAGCTTTTTGTTGGTCATACAAGTGCCTCCCCAGTGCAGCCGCAGGTGGGCGCAGCCGCAGTGTCATTGGTGTGTTGGAGCAGATAGTCCATGGCTTCGAGATAGCCGGCAAGTCCGTGGCCGGTGATGACTCTAACGCAGGCCGGCGCGGTGACGGACACGGCCCGGAAGGGCTCGCGGGCGTTGATATCGGAGATATGCACCTCCACCGCCGGGACGGGGGCGCAGCGCAGAGCATCATAGATGGCGTAGCTGTAATGCGCGTAGGCCCCAGGGTTGATGACGATGCCGCCGAAGCCGGCCCGGGAGGCCTGGATAGCGTCGATAAGCGTGCCCTCATGGTTAGACTGGAACAGCTCCACCTGGCAGCCCACGGCGGCGGCGTGCTCGCAAATCAGTTTACATAAATCGTCATAGCTCTGTCTGCCGTAGATGTCCGGCTCCCGCTGGCCCAACAGGTTCAGGTTGGGGCCGTTGAGGATGAGCAGCTTCATGGCGTATCCCTCCATAGTCGCAGAATAAAGTCCTTCATTTGGTCAACAGTGCCGTCAGGCACCCGATAATGGGCGCAGGCCGCGTACAGCGGGCAACGGACGGCATACAGGGCCCGCAGGGCCGCCTCTCCCCCGGCGAGCAGCGGACGTCCGGCGGTGTAGTCAGTCGACATAATATTATCCACCGTCCGGTCCAGCCAGAACACCGTGCCGCTTCGACGCAGGAGCTCACGGTTCTGCTCCGTCAACACCGCACCACCGCCGGTGGCGATGACGCAGGGTGTTTCCGTCTCTGTGCAGAGCGCTTCCAGCGTCCGGCGTTCCAGGGCACGGAAGGCAGCCTCGCCCTCCGCGGCGAAGATCTCAGGGATGGAACAGCCCACCGTCTGCTCCGTCAGTGCGTCCGCGTCGTAAAGGGGCACGGACAGCGCCCGGGACAGGGCGGCGCCGATGGTGGTCTTTCCGCCGGCGGGCATACCGATAAGGATGATCCGCCCCGTCATGCCTGCTCCTCCCGGGAGAGCGCCATCAGCAGGGTCATCAGGCGCTCCGCCTGATCGCGGCGCTCCGGCAGCATATCGCCCCGGGTACGGAGGACTTCCGCCTCCCGGGCCTTATCCCGGACCGGCAGACCGTGGGCGCTCTTATACGCGCCGATGGCGGCAGACAGCCGCTGACGGCGGTCAAACAGCTCCAGGATCGCCGCGTCCGTCTCGTCCAATCGGCAGCGCAGGCCATCCAGGTCGGCGGGCGTGTCCGGCAGCAGCTGGCACACCGCCAGGGCGGCGGCGGACTCCACCGCCGGGGCGGCGCGGAGCGCGATGCAGGCGTCGTGGCGGCCGGGGACGGAGATAGTCGTCTCCGTCATGGTATATAGGTCCACGGTCCGCTGTTCCTTAGCGATAGACGGCGTGGGACGGAACGTCACGTCGAACACCACGTCCATGCCGTTGGTGACGCCGGCGTTGACGCCGCCGGCATGATTGGTCGCTGTGCGAACAGCGCCACGGGCCATCGTAAACGGGTCGTTGGCCGCGCTGCCGCGCATTTGGGCGAAGGTCTCCCCTGCGCCGAAGCCGATGGCCTTGACAGCGGGAATGGCAAACACATGGCGGGCGATGGTGCCCTCCACGGTATCCCGCCAGTCAGGGCCGCCCAAACCGGCGGGCAGACCGCTGACGGTGCAGCGGATCACGCCGCCCACACTGTCGCCGTCCGCTTTGGCAGCGGCAGCGCGTGCCCGCAGAGCCTCCTCATCCAGGACATCCGCGTGAACGGCGATATGGGCCGTCTTCAGGTATGTGATCGCCAGCGCGCCGGCCACGGTCAGCGGCGCGGTGAGCCGCCCGGAGGTATGGCCGCCGCCCCGGGGATCGTTGCAGCCCAGGGCGCGGACCGCGGCGGTATAGTCTCCGTGGGAGGGCCGGGGCTTGTGTTTCAGGCTGTCGTAGTCGGCGGAACGGGCATCACCGTTGTAAATGACCGCCGCCAGCGGATCGCCGGTAGTGCGGCCCTGATAGACACCGGACAGGAAGTACACTTCCTCTTTTTCCTGTCGGGCGGTGGTCAGCCCGCCCTGCCCCATGCGGCGGAGCAGCTGTTCACGGATAAAGGCCTCGTCCACCGGCAGACCCGGCGGCACATCCGTCAGCAGGACACCCACCGCCGGACCGTGGGACTCGCCGAAAAGCGTGTAGTGCATCACGATTCCAGCACCTCCCAGTTTCCGCCCAGGGCAGCAAGCTCGCGCCAGAAGGCGGGGTAGGACTTCGCCACCGTCTCAGCGCCGGACAGTGTCACGGGGCCGTCGGCCACCATAGCGGCGCAGCCAGCCAGCAGGGCGATGCGGTGGTCACCGCAGGCAGAAACATCTCCGCCGTGCAGCGCGCTCACGCCGTGGATGACCAGTCCGTCCGGCTGCACCTCTGCCGAAGCGCCCAGCGCGTTCAGCACAGCGGAGACGGCGGTCAGGCGATCACTCTCCTTCTGCCGCAGGAACGCGGCGTGGGTAAAGCGGGTATCGCGACCCGGGCGCAGCGCGGCGTACAGGGCCAGCGGCGGCAGGAGGTCCGGGGTATCGGAGATATCGATCTGCTCCGGCAGCTTGTCCAGATAGCGCAAGATGGCCGCGTCGCCCTGGAGATAGGGCGGCGGCGCCAACGGGATACGAAGAGCCTCTCTTCTCTGTCTGGGAAGCAGGGCACGCAGCACCAGCCAATAGGCCGCAGCGGACCAGTCCGGCTCATCCAACAGCGGCGCGGGGCGACAGAACTGCCCGCCGGGGATATGCCAGCCATCGGTGATTTTCTCCACGGTGACGCCGTGGCGATCCAGGACCGCCAGAGTCATCTGCACATAGGGCCGGGAGACGGCCTCTCCGGTGACGGTAATGTCCGAGTCCCCCGGCAGCAGCGGCAGCGCCAGCAGCATACCGGAAATCAGCTGGGACGTCTCATCTCCCGGCAGCGACCAGTGGCCCGCTGTCAGCGGGCGGGTCAGGGCAAGGCCCTGCTCCGTGCGCCGCAGGCCCAGATCCCCGGGGATAGGACGAGAGAGCAGCCGGTCGGAGCCGGTGAACACCGCGTCGGTGCGGCCAAGGGCCATGAACAGCGGCAGCAAAAAGCGCAGGGTGCTGCCGCTGTCGCCGCAGTCCACCAGCGGCGCCGGGGCGGTCAGGCAGGCCAGTCCCCGGTAGGTCGCCAGCACATCCTGTGCCGCGTGGGGCGGCAGCTCCGTGACCTGGCCCGCCAGAAACCGGCAGATCAGCTCGCGGTGCAGCAGGCTTTTGGAGGGCGGCACCGTGACGGTGCCCCGCAGAGACGAAGGCGTCAATAACAACTTCATGCTTTATCCTCCCATAAATCGGACAGGGGCACCGTCACCAGTTCACCCTGTCCCATACAGCGGACGATGACCAACTGCACCGTACCGCCGGCGGTTTTTTTATCGTGGCCCACGCAGCGGCGCAGGGCCGCCTCGTCACAGTCGATGGCCGTGGGCAGACCGTACCGCGTCAGCAGCGGCTCCAGCCGTGCCAGCACATCGGTGCCGCCATAGCCATTGGCTATCTGCCAGCGAAGGGTACGGCACATCCCGGCGGCCACAGCCTCGCCATGGGTCCAGGTGTCATACCCGCCGACAGCCTCGTAACCGTGGCCGAAGGTATGGCCAAAGTTCAGCAGGCGGCGCGCGCCGTGGTCCTCCGCATCACCGGATACCAAGTGCAGCTTGGCCCGTCCGCAGGCGGCGACAAGGGCCGTCAGGGCCTCGCCGCTGTCGCTCCGCAGGCCCTGCTCGGCGGCGGCCAGCAGGGCGGAATCGGCCACCAGCCCGGTCTTGATGACCTCCGCCATACCGGAGGCAAACTGCCGCTGCGGCAGCGTCGCCAGGCAGGCAGGATCCGACAGCACCAGAGACGGCTGGTGGAACGCGCCCAGCAGGTTTTTGCCTTCCGGCAAGTCCAGAGCCGTCTTGCCGCCCAGGGCGCTGTCCACCTGGGCAAGCAGCGTGGTGGGGATATGGGCCAAGGGCACGCCCCGCAGCAGCGACGCGGCGGCAAAGCCCGCCGCGTCGCCGCAGGCGCCGCCGCCCAGCGTCACCACGCCGCAGGAACGGTCAAAGCCGCTGTCCAGTATCCGGCGGCACAGGGACAACCATGCCTCCGGCGTTTTGGCACCCTCGCCCTGGGGCAGCAGGAACAGCCGCACCTGCAGTCCGGCAGCCCGGAAGCTGCTCTGTACCCACTCGCCATAAAGGGCAGATGCATTTTCATCCGCCGCCAGTGCCCAGCGGCGCACCTGCGGCACATGCTGCCGCAGCAGCGCGCCGGCGCGCCCCAGCACACCGGCGCCGATACACACCGTGCAGGTCGCGTTGTTCAGTTGGACGGTGAACTGTTCCATAGACTTCCTCCGCAGCGGCCGGCCATTGTACTCAGCAAAGCGATTCCCGCTTGGCAATCAAATCCTTGTCAATCGATGGTAATATCAACACCTAATATAATATAAATTCATCAACAAATCTATCGTATATATTGTATCGCAGCATGGCGGTGTTTGCAATAAAAAAGCGAAAAAAGCCGCCGCACAGCGGCGGCGGAAAAAACAGGCCCACCGCCTATCGGCGGTGGGCCGTACGTGTCAGTCGTCCAGATTGTTCAGCTTGGAGCAGCGTTCGTACTCCACCTGCATGACGGAGGCCACAGTGTGGCGGCCGTAGTCATCCAGCTTGGCGTACTGGGTCAGCAGCTGCTCGGTATCATCGGTCAGATAGAAGGCGGCATCATCGGCCATCGCCTTGATGCCCAGCGTCTTGCAGATCTGCATGACGGTATCGAACGAAGAACCGCCGACGCCGTTGTGGAGGGCGCTGTTGATGGTGGACAGGGGCACGCCCACCGCAAAGGCAAACTGCCGCACGCTCCGGTACTGCCGCGAGATCTCGTCACGAACAATGGTAGTCAGATTATCCATAATACGTCCTCCACTCATGTATAATAATGATAAAGTGATTTCCTATTATTTCCAGTTACGTGCATAGTATTATAACACGCTTTTCACGTTTCGACAACCTGAAATACTTTTTTTAATAAAAAATTTATTTTTTCGGTTTTTTGTAAAAAATTGAGCCCGCCGGGAGGGAATAGCCGCGCCGATAAATTATGCTTTGATTTTACCAACAATCATGGTATACTAAACATCCGAGGTATGTTGATATGAGTGGTAACAAAAAATTCCCCCGCACCCACGCCGGTCGGCTGGCCGCCGACATGGTGCTGCGGTACTATACCCACGACGTAGCCCGGGACAGCGCGGCGCTGACGTATTATCTGCTGTTCGCCATCTTCCCCCTGCTGATCTTCATCAGCACCCTGCTGGGTCTGCTGGAGCTGGACGTAGCGTATATCACCTCCGTACTGGAGCCGCTGCTGCCGGCAGATGTGGTGGATGTGGTGCGCTCATATCTGGAGTACGTCTCCGCCAACCAGAGCCGTCAGCTGCTGTGGTTCAGTCTCATCTTCTCCATCTGGTTCCCCATGCGGGCCTCCGGGTGCCTGATGCACTCGCTCCGCAAGGCCTTTGGCCGCAGCGCGCCGGAGAGCTTGTGGCGCAGCCAGCTGCGGATCCTGCTGTTCACTGTATGGCTGATCGTCGTTATCGCCGTGACGCTGGTGCTGGTGGTGGTGGGACGGTCCGTGCTGGAGTTTGTCGGACGGTTCATCACCATCACCGACTCGTTCATCACCGCGTGGAGTTCCCTGCGCTTCGTGCTGCTGGCGGTGGTCATGACTATCACGCTGGTGATCCTGTATATGCTCTCCCAGGGCCAGCGCCGGCCGCTGCGGGAGGTACTGCCCGGCGTGGGCGGTTCGCTGGCGGCGTGGATGGTGCTGAGCATGGCGTTTTCGTACTACGTAGAGCACCTGGGCCGCTACTCGGTGCTGTACGGCTCCATCGCCACGGTGATCGTGGTGCTGCTGTGGCTGTATATGTCGGGACAGATACTGATACTGGGCGCGGAGTTTTCCGCCGCCCTGCTGGAAAAGAGGCAGACCGCCGCCCCCTCGGGCGGAGAGGAGGACGCATGAAGATCATCATCGTAGGCTGCGGCAAGGTGGGCTATGCCATCGCCCAGCAGCTGACCCAGGAAAAACACGACATCACGGTGGTGGATGACGAGGCCGCCCACCTGAACCGGGCGGACAGCACGCTGGACGTGCTGTGCATCCACGGCAACGGCGCCTCCATCAGCATTCTGATGGAAGCCGGGGCGCGGGACGCCGACCTAGTCATCGCCGTCACCGGCGTGGACGAGACGAACCTGGTGTGCGCGCTGATCGCCAAAAGCGTGGGCGCACAGCACACCATTGCCCGGGTGCGGAACCCGGAATACCGGCGGGACGCGGATATGCTCAAGCGGGAGATCGGCCTGGATATGGTCATCAATCCCGACCTGGCCGCGGCGCAGGAGATCGCGCGGATCCTCAGCTTCCCGGCAGCCATCTCCGTGGAGCCCTTTGCCGGCGGGCGCATCGACATGATCGGCTTTCAGCTGCACCCGGAGGATACCATCCTCGGCCGCAGCCTCAGCGACTTTCACCGGGAGCGCGTGGCAGAGGTACTGATCTGCGCCGCCCAGCGGGGCGATGAGTTCATCATCCCCAACGGCGCCTTCGTGCCCCAGCTGGAGGACCGGCTGTACATGGTAGGCAGCAAGGCCGAGCTGCACAAAATGCTCAAGAGCATGGGCCGCAGCCTCCAGCGGGTAAAGGATGTATCTATCCTGGGAGGCAGCCGAATCAGTATGTACCTGAGCTGGGAGCTGGCACGGGCCGGCACGCGGGTCCATGTGGTGGAGCAGGACCATGATAAGTGTCTGCGGCTGTCTCAGGACCTGCCGGGCGCCATGATCATCGAGGGCGACGGCACGGACATCGACCTCATCAAATCGGAAAACCTGTTCGGTGCGGACGGCTTCGTGGCACTGACGGGCCGTGACGAGGAAAATCTGCTGATGGCCCTGGCCGCCCGCCGTGCCGGTGTACGGAAGGTGCTGGCGAAAATGACCCGTCCCAACTACATGGAGCTGGTACAGGAGACGGGACTGGGCAGCATCATCAGTCCCAAGGATATCATCGCCAACCAGATCACCCGCTACGTCCGCGCACTGGCCAACTCGCAAGGCATGGCGGTGGAGTCACTGTACAAGCTGCTGGGCGGCAAGGTGGAGGCTCTGGAATTCACTGCCAGCAACGACGGCAACGGCATACTGCACACGCCGCTGATGAAGCTGCCCCTGCGCCACGGCGTCCTGCTGGCCGCCATCGTACGGGAGGGCCGGACCATCATTCCCGGCGGCATGACCACCATTGAGCCGGGAGACCACGTACTGGTGGTGACCAACGTTCCCGGTCTGACGGACCTGAAGAACATTCTGGCATAATGAAAGCCCCCATGCGTCCGCATGGGGGCTTTTCGGATACAAGAGAAGAGGGCGGCCGACGCCGCCCTCTTTCCGCACGCTATTTTTTCTACGCACCCAGCAGCTTGTGCCAGGTATCACGGCCCACCAAGCCGTCAGCGGCAATGCCCCGGGATGCCTGGAAACGCTTGACCGCCGCGGCGGTGTTGGTCCCATAGATACCGTCCGCCCCGCCGGCATCATAGCCCAATCCGGTCAGCGCTGCCTGTACACAGCGCACGGTATCGCCGCGGCTGGCGGTGGTCAGCAATGGCAGGGTCAGCGTCGTGCCGGAGATTACCGGTGCCGGCACCGCAGGCTTTGCGGCCTGCGCGCCCGCCAGGGCATCAAAGGGGAAATTGCCCCCGGGACAGCCGGTGGCGTTCACGTCGCTGTGGCGCTGAATGGTGGAAATGCCGTACTTCTGCTTCAGGTATGCCACCAGCTCCTGTCCGGCGCGAAGCTGCACGTCGGGCATGGTCTCGCGGTCAAAGCTGCCCTCGAAGCAGACACCCAGACTGTCGTAGTTGTTGTTCCCAGCGTGGGCGCCCACGGTGTCCTCCGGACGGCCGCGATAGACGGTGCCGTCCTTGCGGACGAAAAAGTGATAACCGATCCCCGTCCACCCGTTGGCCAGGTGCCACTGGTGGACCTGCTGCGGCGTACATGTCACCGCCGCGGCGTGGTGCAGGATAATGCGGCGGGTGGCCGTCCGACGGGTCAACTGGCCCGCCCACTTATAGGCAACTTCATTGATCTGCATTTTTGTCTTCCTCCCCTGCTTTTGTTTCTACGGCGACTTTCAGCCGCGTCAGCAGTTTGCGTAAAAAGCCCGGCACCGGGCCGCCCAGCGCCGCCACGTTTTCCAGGATGGAGATCAATTCGTTGATGATGAGCCAGACGATGACCATCGCCGCCATCAGGAACTGAAAGCTGACCTCCACCCCCACCTGGGTCAGGCCGTAACGTACCAACCAGTCCACCACACCGGCTACACCCACCAGCACCAGATAGCCCAGCTTTTTCAGGATACCGCGCAGGCCGGTTTTGGAGCAGAGCTTGCCCGCGCTCCAGGCCTTTGCCATACCGCTGGCATAGTCCGCCAGCATTACGGCGATCAGCACCGCCAGCGGCACCACCAGCGCCGAGGCGTAGCTGCACAGCGCACCCAGCGCCGCCGCCAGAATGGCCATAACAGAAGTTTCGTTTTTCATCCTTTGTGTCCTCCCCACACATTATTCAGCGGCACCGTTACAGTGTATGCCGTCCTATTATGCGGGGTGTTTTTCTCCGGTGTTGCACAAAAGCGGACAACAGAAAGGCAGGCATCTTACGATGCCTGCCTTTTGTCCGTGCGTCCCCGGGGTGTGGGCCGCGCGGCCCGGTATCCATTCAAGATATGGCTCAATAGCTGCCCAGGTCGGCGCTGGCGTCGCCCTCGACGCTCTTGCCGAACTCGTAGTCGTTGCCGGGCAGGACGGCGTTCAGGATCACGCCCGCCAGGGCGGCGATGGCCAGGCCGGTCAGGGTGATGTCGGCGCTGCCCACGGTGAAGGTGATGCCGCCGGTGGAGGCGAAGCCCAGACCGCAGACGAAGATCACCGCGGCGATGATGAGGTTGCGGGACTTGGTGAGATCAACGCGGTTCTCCACCACGTTGCGAACGCCGACGGCGGAGATCATACCGTAGAGGACGAAGCTGACGCCGCCCACGATGGCGGTGGGGATGGAGTTCACCAGTGCGTCGAACTTGGGGGAGAAGCTCAGGATGATGGCGTACAGGGCGGCCAGACGGATGACCCGGGGGTCGTAGACGCGGCTCAGGGCCAGAACACCGGTGTTCTCGCCGTAGGTGGTGTTGGCGGGGCCGCCGAACATACCGGCGAAGGCGGTAGCCAGGCCGTCGCCCAGCAGGGTGCGGTGCAGGCCGGGATCCTCGATGAAGTTCTTGCCGGTGGTGGAGGAGATGGCGGAGACGTCGCCGATGTGCTCCATCATGGCGGCGATGGCGATGGGCGCCATGACCAGGATAGAGGTCACATCGAACTTAGCCAGGACGAACTTCTGCAGACCCACGAAGTCGGCGCCGGCCACCTCGGTGAAGTCCACCTTGCCGGCGATCAGCGCTACGATGTACGCGCCCACCACGCCCAGCAGGATGGGGATGATCTTGACCATGCCCTTGCCCCAGATGTTGGCGACGATGATGATGGCGATAGCCACCAGAGCCAGCCACCAGCAGGTGGAGGCGTTAGTCACGGCGGTGCCGGACAGGTTCAGACCGATGAGGATGATGATGGGACCGGTGACGATGGGGGGGAAGAAGCGCATGACCTTCTTGGCACCCACCAGCTTGAACAACAGGGCCAGCACGAGGTACAAAAGACCCGCGATGACCACGCCGCCCAGCGCGTAGGGCAGCTTCTCCTCGCCGGTCATGGCGGCGAACTTGCCGGTGTTCAGACCAGCCACCGCCTGGAAGCCGCCCAGGAAGGCGAAGGAGGAGCCCAGGAAGGCGGGTACCTTAAACTTGGTGCAGACGTGGAACAGCAGCGTGCCGATACCGGCGAACAGCAGGGTGGTCTGGATGGACAGGGGCAGGCCGTAGCCCGTCACCAGGATGGGCACCAGCACCGTAGCGCCAAACATGGCGAACAGGTGCTGCAGACCCAACAGGAGCATCCGGGGTACGCCCAGCTCCCGGGCGTCGTAGATGGCATCGTGTCCTAATTTCTTGTTCATGTGACTTGTCCTCTCTTTCTCGTTCATCCGTATATGTTTACTTACTTACAAACAGCCTAAAAAAATGACCGGTGAAAAATCACCGGTCAAATGGAAACAATATCAGAAACAAAAACAGAGGGAGCGTCGGTCCGCTTTTTCACGATCGTCTTGCAGGTCATGGCGTGTCCCTCCTCTCATTTTTCTTGCCTATTATACGGGGCACAGCCGCAAAATGCAATACACTTCTGTGCCAATATCCTGTCAAAATTTCAGAAGATGATTTGGCTGTATTGCACAAGGTCATTTGCCCCGCTTATCGCTGCCATCCGCCAATCTTAACCGCCGCCGCAAAACGGGGCACACGCCCGCCGCCACGATGATCTTCACTGCGTCTCCCGGCAGGTAGGGCAGCATCCCCGCCCACAGCAGCGCGGAAAACGTCATACCCTTGCCCATGTAGGCGTTGAGGATCAGCGCCATGTAGGGCATCCCCACGGCGTACAGCGCGGCCAGTCCCGCCAAAGAGGCCAACGCCATGCGTTTGGGGTCCAGACTCTCCCCTGCCACGGCACCCACCACCCATGCGGCCGGGATCAGCCCCAGCAGGAACCCGAACGTGGGCTGGAACACATAGCCGAAGCCACCGCCCATGGTAAAAATGGGCAGGCCCACCAGCCCCAGCAGGACGTACACCGCCTGGCTCAAAGCGCCCCACCTCCGGCCCAGCAGCAGCCCCGCCATGGCCGTAAACAGATATTGCAGCGTCACGGAGCTGTACACCATCGGAATACGCAGAAACGCACCCACCGCCGTCAGCGCGGCGAGCAGGGCGGTATAGACCAGCTTGCGGGTACGGGTGTTCATAGGCGTCCCTCCTCCAAAAACTGTCCTGATGATACTAAATTCCTTAACACCTGTCAACTATTTACAAACGCGGAATACAGTGCTACAATGTGTTTTCGACCGAAGGGAGATGATGGCCGTGGCTTGGAACGTTCTGCGCTATGACACCGTGGACTCCACCAACAACGTATGCAAGGCCCTTGCCGCGCAAGGATTGGACAACACCGCCGTCATCGCCCGGGCGCAGACCGCCGGTAAGGGCCGGCTGGGCCGTTCGTTCCAATCACCGGAGGGCGGCCTGTATCTCTCCGTCCTGTGGCGGAACTGCCCGGCTGAGCAGCTGCTCACCGTGACGCCGCTGGCGGCGGTGGCCGTGTGCCGGGCTGTTGAGAGCCTCTGCTGCACGGAGTGCGGCATCAAGTGGTGCAACGATGTGGTGCTGCACGGGAAAAAGCTCTGCGGCATTCTGACGGAGTCCTCCCTGCTCCCCGACGGCGGCGCGGCGTGGCTGGTAGTAGGTATCGGTGTCAATGTGGGACAGACAGCCTTTCCGCCGGACATCGCGGATACAGCCACTTCCCTTGCGCTGCATGGGCTGAGTGTGTCCCCGGACGCGCTGGCGGACGCCATATTGGCCCAGCTGACAGCCCTGCGGACGGTGCTGACCGACCCAGCGGAATGGCTGGCGGAATACCGCAGCCGGTGCGTGAATTTGGGCAGACCCGTGCGCGTTCTACGGGGCAATACCGTCCAGCAGGCTATGGCACTGGACATAGATGGGCAGTTCGGCCTGACGGTGCAATACGAAAACGGTGAAACAGAAACAGTCCGCAGCGGCGAGGTATCGGTGCGGGGACTGTACGGATATATAGAATGAGGTGATACGAGCATGAACGCAAAACTTCTCGGTCAGTTGTTCCTCACCTTTGCCAAGGTGGGCGTTATGACCTTCGGCGGCGGCATGGCCATGCTGCCCATCCTCCAACGCGAGGTCGTGGAGGACAAGGGCTGGGCCACAGACGAGGAGCTGGTGGACTACTTCGCCATCGGCCAGTGTACCCCCGGTATCATCGCCGTGAACACCGCTACCTTCGTGGGACAGAAGAAGGCCGGCATCCTCGGCGGCATCGTGGCTACGCTGGGCATCGTGTTCCCGTCCCTTGTCATCATCACGGCGCTGGCCGGCGTCATCAACAGCTTTTCCCATCTGGCGTGGGTGCAGCACGCCTTCGCGGGCATCCGCGTGTGCGTCTGCGTGCTGATCTTCAACGCCGTGGTGAAGCTACTGAAGGGCTCCGTCAAGGACTGGCCGGCGGCGCTGATCTTTGCGGCGGTGCTGGCGGCGGCGCTGCTCACCGACCTGTCCCCCGTCATCTTCGTGGCGGCGGCCGCGGCGCTGGGCATCGTCATTCAGAACGTGATAAGGAGGGCGAAATAATGCTGTACCTCCAACTGTTCTGGGAATTCTTCAAGACCGGCCTGTTCGCCGTAGGCGGCGGGCTGGCCACTCTGCCCTTCCTGCAGGATATGGCCGACCGCACCGGCTGGTTCACCCATGCGCAGCTGGCGGATATGCTGGCGGTGTCCGAGTCCACGCCGGGACCCATCGGTGTGAACATGGCCACCTACGTGGGCTTTACCACCGGCGGCATCGGCGGCGCACTGGTGGCCACCATCGGGCTGGTAACCCCCTCCGTTATCGTCATTCTCATCGTGGCGGCGTTCCTGAAGGCCTTTCGCGACAGCAAGTGGGTCAGCGCCGCGTTCTACGGCCTGCGCCCCGCCTCCACCGCGCTGGTGGCTGCGGCGGGCATCTCCGTAGTACCTATCGCCTTGCTGCACAGTGGTATGACCGGTCTGGCCGCGCTGAACTGGCCGGCTATCGCCCTGGCGGCCGTACTGCTGGTGTGTACCAACTGGGTACCTGTGGTGAAAAAGTGGCACCCTATCGTGTTCATCGGAATCTCCGCCCTGGTGGGCGTTCTGCTGAAATTTTGAGAAAAGGGAGACGCTGCGCGTCTCCCTTTTTGTATATATTTTCTCCCGGCAGGGCAGACTATCGCTGCTATACTGTCGGGAGGTTTATATTCTATGTCTGAAATGTTCTGTTTTCAGTGTCAGCAGACGGCGGGCAACAGCGGCTGCGTCCGCACCGGCGTCTGTGGCAAGCAGCCGAAAACCGCCAATTTGCAGGACTATCTGGTGTGCTCCCTCATCCACCTGGCGGAGATATATGCCGCCAAGGAGGACTATCCTCCAGAAGTCACACACCTGCTGGCGGACGGTCTGTTCGCCACGCTGACCAACGTAAATTTTGACGATACAGCCTTACAGGGCTATATCCGCCGCGCCGAAAAACTGACGCCCCAGCGTCTGCCGATACAGGACCCGAGTTGGCTATGGCGCGGCGATACGGACATCGTGTCTCTGCGCGCCACACTGCTGTTCGGCATGAAGGGTATGGCAGCCTATGCCCATCACGCTTTCCGCCTTGGGCAGGAGGATGAGGCGGTCAGCCGGTGGTTCTACAAGGGGCTGTGCGCCCTGCGGCAGGAGCACACCGTTGAGGAGTGGCTGGCCCTCATCACGGAATTTGGTCTGGTAAACTATCAATGCATGGCCCTGCTGGACAAGGCCAACACCGCCGCCTTCGGTGACCCGGCGCCCGCAAAGGTCCACACGGACATCCGTCGGGGGCCGTTCATCGTGGTATCCGGCCACGATCTGGAGGACCTGCACCAGCTGCTGGAGCAGACGACAGGCACCGGTGTCAACGTGTACACCCACAGCGAGATGCTGCCCGCCCACGGGTATCCGGGGCTGCGAAAATACCCGCAGCTGGCCGGAAACTTCGGCACCGCCTGGCAAAACCAGCAAAGCGAGTTCGACAGCCTTCCCGCACCCATTCTGATGACCACCAACTGCATCATGCCGCCCCGTCCCAGCTATGCTGACCGTATCTATACCACGTCGGTGGTGGGCTATCCCGGACTGAAGCACATCCCGGAGGATCGGCAGGGCCGCAAGGATTTCTCCGCCCTCATCGACCAGGCGCTGGCCCTGGGCGGATACAGCACCGACCGGAGCATGAGTGGCATCAACGGCGGACATATCCTGACCACCGGCTTTGCCCACAAGGCGCTGGGCGACAGCGCCCCGGAGGTGATCGACGCCATCAAAAGCGGCGCGGTGAAGCACATCTTTCTGGTAGGCGGCTGCGACGGCGCGCACCCCGGACGCAACTACTACACGGACTTCGTCAAGTCCACGCCTATGGACTCGCTGATCCTGACGCTGGCCTGCGGCAAGTTCCGCTTCAATGACCTGGATCTGGGCGATATCAACGGCATCCCCCGCATACTGGACGCAGGCCAGTGCAACGACGCCTACAGCGCTGTGCAGATCGCGCTGGCCCTGGCCGATGCCTTTGGCTGCGGCGTCAATGACCTGCCGCTGACGCTGGTGCTGTCCTGGTACGAGCAGAAGGCGGTATGTATCCTGCTGACCCTGCTGGCTCTGGGCATCAAGCGCATTTACCTGGGGCCCACCCTGCCGGCCTTCCTGTCAGAGACGGTGGTCAAGACGCTGGTGGATGCCTATCAGCTGCAGCCCATCACCCATCCCCAACAGGATCTGGACGCCATACTGCACCGCGGATAAAGAAACATCCCCCGGCAGAGCCGGGGGATGTTTCTTTATCCAAGCACCTCTGCCAGGCCGACCAATACCGGCATGGTCAACGCGGAGATCGCCGTCTGGACCGACACCAGGGACGAGGTCAGGGCGGTGTCCTTGCCGAAGCGGGCGGCGAACATACTCAGCAGCGCCGCCGGCGGCGCGCTGGCCGCGATCAGCAGCACCAGCGTCAGGTCATGGGACACGTTCAGCGCCAGGCAGATGCCCAGTGAGGCAAGAGGCAGCACCAGCAGCCGCAGCACCAGCGTCACCCAGGAGCTGATACCCTGCAGCGCCGCCTTGAAATTGGCGTGGCTCAGCTGATAGCCCACCACCAGCATGGGCAGCGGCGTATTCAGGTCCGCCAGATAGTTGATGGGGACCATCAGGGGTTCCGGCACCGTCACCTGCCCGAGATACAGCGCCATAGCCAGCACCACGCTGATAACGCCGGGGTTCAGCAGCAGGGGCTTCAGCCGCAGCTGGCTGCGGTCGCCTGTGATGACATAGACGCCCCATGTCCAGCTGAGTATAGTAAATACGATGACGTAGGCCGAACCATAGAACACGCCGATGCTGCCCAGCAGCGCGGCCATCAGGGGATAGCCCATAAAGCCGCAGTTGGAGAACACTGCGGCGAAGCGCAGGCAGTTCTGCCGTTCACGGTCTCTATCGCGGATCAGCAGCATGGCCGCTGCAATAAACACCACATGGAGTACGGCCGAGACACCCGTCACTACGCCGAAGTTGTGCAGTGCCGTATGCTCCAGCGGCCGTTGAAACGCCACCACCATCATACAGGGGGACACCACGTACATGACCAGGCTGCTCAGGGCCACCGAGGCGCGGTCATCCAGCAGCTTGACCTTTCCCAGTACAAAGCCCACCACCAGCAGCAGGTACAGCGTGAGGATCTGCTGCCCCACGGTGAGGAATGATTGCAGCACAGCTATCCCTCCTAAGCAAAAAATGCGCACCGCCTCAGTGTATCACAAAAAATCCCGGTGTCAAGTCCCCGTGAAGAAGAAAAGCGGAAGCCGCCGCTTCCGTTTTTCTTACAGATCGTTCTTATCCCGGCCCACGGACTTTTCCGTGGAAAAGCCGTCCGGATACCGGCGCTCCAGCTTCTCCAGGTTGGCCCGGAGGATGTCCTCCAGATCAAGGTCCAGCGCCGTGGCCGCCTCGGCCAGATACCAGGCCACGTCCCCCAACTCCTTGGCCAGATGCTCCCGGTCCAGCGGATGGCCCTGGGCCAGCCACTTCTTCACGATGTCGATGGCCTCGCCGGACTCGCCGCACAGGCCCATGACACTGTTGATAAGCACATCCCGGCCCTTCAATTCGGGATTTAGCGAAGCCATGGCCCGCTGCTGGTATTCGTTGATGGTCATAACGCCGTACCCTCCAACAATGCCGGTATCTGCCGCAGATCCGTCACCTGCCAGGTCACATCCGTACCCTCTGCCGCGCCGGGGCGGCGGTAGTAACAGGTCTTCATGCCATACTGCCGGCCGCCGGCCATGTCGGAGGTCAGGGAGTCCCCAATGATCACACAGTCCGCCGGCATGACGGCTGTTTCGCGCCCATCGTTCAGTGCCGCAAACGCCCCGTCAAAAAAGGCCCGGGCCGGCTTGGACGCGCCCAGTCTCTCCGACACGAAGAACCAATCGAAATACCGCTTCATGCCCGCCAGCTCCAGCCGGTGGAGCTGCTGGTCGTATGGTCCGTTGCTGGCCACCGCCAGCGGATACTTGCCGTGGAGCGCCTCCAGCAGTTCCATGGCCCCGTCCACGGGGATAGCGCTGTCGTACAGGGCCGCGCGGAAATACTTTTCGAATACCTGTCCGTCAAAATCGATATTCAGTGCTCGGAACACGTTGTTCCAGCGGATCTCTTCCAGCTCACGGAACGTCAGCGTGCCCTGCTCGATCTGCCGCCAGAGTTTTCCGTTCTCCCGGTGGAACACGGCCTCCATGTACGGCTCGTAGGGCTTCAGTCCAAAGTGCGCGAAGCCCTCCCGCATGGTCTGCCGGATGTAGGCGTCAAAATCCAGCAGGGTGTTGTCGATGTCGATAAAAATCATCTGCATGGGGTACCTCTCAGATAAAGAACTTACGGTGCAGGCTGCGCCGCAGGGGCTTGCACATGGCGATGACCAGCAGCATGGCCCCCAGCACCACCCCCGCCGCCAGCGGATAGAAGGACCAGAGGAACGTCTCGTGCAGGCCGAAGGTCAGGTTCAGCAGAAACTCCACCAACACCGCCATGCCGCCGGACAGGATCAGCGCCCCGCCGCAGATGTACAGCGCCGCGCCGGGCAGATACCGCAGCAGCGTCACCATGGCGCACACCAGCAGCCCTGCCGCGCCTGTGACCGGCAGCGCAAAGGTCAAAAACCAGTGGCCTCCGGTGGCGTAGTTCACATACAGCAGGAACACGCCGATGGCCGCGAAGTCAATGGGCACGAAGATCACCGGGTTGGGCCGCTTAAACCACAGAGGCAGCACCGCCAGGATATACAGCAGCAGCAATCCGCCCACGGCAAAGCCGGACCAGACGATGGTCCCGTTGATGCGCCAGTCGCACAGCACGGTGATGACCGCCGGCAGCAGCATACACACAGAGATGACGAACAGCACGCCGATGCGGCTGACCTCCTCGTGGCGGGGGTGGTCAGCCGGCGGGTAGGGCGGCTCACCCTGTCCGCAGGGCAGATCGGGATGAAATACCCGGGTGCCGCACAGGGGACAAACGCGCTCGCTGTCCGCCAGCTCCACGCCACATTTGATGCAATACATAAGAAAGGCTCCTTTCTCCCGTTGTGTCAGCGCATATTGCTCTCGACCTTAACGGGCAGTCCCAGCCGATGCAGCACGCGGTAGAAGTGATACTCCAGCTCCGGCTCCCGAATGCTGCGAATACAGTTGATGTAGGCCGTGTTCCCCCAGGTGACCACACCGCAGTTGTGGGGTGCCTTGGCCTGCACACCGATGATGAAGTCCATCCGGCGCACATAGGGCACCATCACCTCCGGCAACTCCACGCGGCCCAGGTTGGACAGGCACAAGCAGGACTTACACTCGCCCACCGTGTCAAACACGGCCTTCATGGCGATATTCTTGATGAACAGCGGCATGACCCGCAGCACGGGCGAACGTTCGCTGGCCACATTGGCGGCAAACTTGGCCCGCATAGTCCAGCGGTTGTTCTCCAGTCCCATCTTGTGGTGCACCAGCGCACATAGCTCCTGAAAGCTGCACGCCCCCAGCCGCGGATCGATCTCCGGGGTGATATAGGACGCAAAGTTCCGCAGCGTTTTGCTGGGAAACAGCTTTCGCAGATTTACCGGCAGCAGCACCTTCACCGGTTTGCGGTGGCGGGGGTTGGGCACCTTCTCCGTCTGCAGCTCCAGAATAGCCTGCATCATGGCAGCGCACAGCAGCTCCGTCACGGACACGCCGTGGTCTTTGGCGCAGGAACACAGCTTATCCGCCAGCACCATCAGTGTCACCAGGTCCTTATAGCCATCTGTCTCCGGTGTGCCGGTCAGGTGCCAGGCCGTGGCCTCGGCGCGGCTGGCGGTCACATCCCCAGCATACCGGGCAAAGCTGTCCTCCAGCTCCTCCGGCGACGGCTCCTCTAACCGTCCCAGTACGCCCTTTTCCGCAGGGACGGAGATACCGTACTTCTCACTGAGATACTCCGCCAGCAGCGATTTGACGAACACCAGCGCGCCGGTGCCGTCGGTCAGCGCATGGAAAAACTCCACCGCAAAGCGGTCCTTATACACCAGCACCCGGAAGGCGCACTGCCGCACCTGGCGGAACGGCGCATGGGCCAGCGGGCAACTCTTTTCGTCCTGTATGGGCGGCGTGTGGGGTATCTCCTCCAGATAGTACCAGAACACACCCCGCCGCAGCCGTACGGCAATGGACGGGAAACGCCGCACCGTCACATCCAGCGCCGCTGCCAGCACCGCGCGGTCTACCGGCTCCGCCAGCGTGGCGGAGATGCGGAAAAAGTTGTTCCAATTGCGCCGCTTGGCAGCGGGATATATCTTGGCCGCGTTGTCCAGACGCATCCACCGCAGGCTCCGGGCCGGGGACAGGTTCTGCGTCATAAAGCGGTTGATCTCATAGATGTCCTGCTCCATGTTCTCCTGCAGGCAATAGAGCACATAGGCGTGCCAGCGCCCCGGCGCGATGATCAGCCTGCTTTTGCTCCCGGCCTTTTTCAGCCGTTCATGCAATCCCCGGGCGTCATCCAGCAATATCTCATCGCCGCCGGCGAAGATCAGCGTCGGCGGGAAGCCCGTCAGGTCGCCCAGCAGGGGCGAACACAGCGGGTCCGTGGGGTCCTGCGTATAGCATCTGGCGTAGAATTGCAGCAGCTCCTCCGTCAGGGACGGATCGTTGTCCCGGTTGAATTCGTAGGACTTCCCGGAACCGGTCAGGTCCACCCAGGGCGAGATGGCGATGAGCCCGCAGGGCAGCGCCCGGCCCAGCTGCTTCAGCCTCAGGCACAAAGCGCAGATCAGCCCGCCGCCGGCACTCTCGCCGCACAGCAGGATCTGCTGCGGCGCGTAGCCCTTTTTCAGCAAATAGTCGTAGGCAGTCAGTGCATCCTCCAGCGCGGCGGGATAGGGGTTCTCTGGTGCCAGGCGGTACGCCCCGCAGAACACCCGCACGCCGCACTCGCTGGCCAGCGTAGCCGCAAAGCCCTTGGCATAGTCCAGACTGCCGCAGGTATAGCCGCCGCCGTGGAGATACAGCACCACGCCGCTGCGGCGCTCGTCCTTAGGCATGACCCACGCGCCCTTGAACTGCTCGAAGTCGTGGTCGCGGAAGATCACCTCCCGCTTGTGCAGGGCGCTCATCAGCTCGCCCAGCTTATCCTGTCCCTTGCGGGTGGTCTCCAGTGAGCAGCCCGCCACAAAGGGCTTAAAAAAATTCAATTGTGAACGCACCAGCTTTGCCGATAATTCCATTGTGGTCGTTCCTTTCCTCGTTGCTGATAGATGATTATACCATACTGTGCAAGTCTTGTAAACCAAGCCAAACCGGACGAACGGGCCGCTTTTGTACCGCGTCTCAAACACGAGTCTTTTCTTTACAGCCGCAGTACAGCCATGGTATACTGCGGTAAAAGGATCCGGACAGGGGTGAAGACACATGTCCTCAGGAAAAAAATCGGCGTGGAAACGGCGGGTACGGGAATTCCGCAATTACCTGCTGTGTCTGGTATTGGGCGGTATATTTCTCTTTATGGGTCTGACCCAGCCGATATATACGGAAGAAAACACCATGGAAATTTACGCCGACTCCGAAGAGGCACTGATGTCCAGCCAAGGCCGCAGATTATATCCTATTCCGTTGTTGATATGCACGGACGGAACGGAATACACCTTTGGCTTTTCGTGCTACAAGAAGCTTCCTTCCGATTTCAACAGCACTCCTCATTCGATTCGTATCCATGTCTATACCGGCTATAATTGGCGGCCTTGGGATGCGACTCCTGAAATCGCAGAGCTGGAAGCGGATGGTACGCTGTGTTTTTCACTGCGTGATTCTAACAGAGAGCGGAAAACCAGCCGGGTAATTCTCGTTTCGATCGGCGCAGCATTTACCGGCATCTTTGCACTTAGCGCATACGACATTTTCCTGTCACCGACTGTGCAGAGGAAACGTCAAGCGAAGGAACGAGCGAAACGGAAAGCGCAAAAACGAGATAGAAGCAACCGTGAGTCAGCTCCCAAAAGTTAGACAACTCCGGCCTGCTTCGACTCAGCAAAAAAGGCGGCTGACGCCGCCTTTTTTGTGTTTTACAGATCCAGCTTCAGATCGCCGTCCTTGATCCACCCCCACTTCCGTAGGGGGATGGCGATGAGCCACGTCAGCACGGCGGGCAGCACAAAGGAGATCAGCACCAGGCCCAGCCAGTCCATGCCGGTGATGGCGGCCTTCGTACCGGCGGCCACGTCGCTGACCCAGCCGGTGTACACACCGATCTGCCCCACCAGGCCGCAGGTACCCATGCCGGAGGACACCGGCGCGCCATTCATCTCCAAGCGGAACAGGCAGGTGGCGACAGGGCCGGTGATGGCGGCAGCCAGCGTAGGCGGTATCCATATCCGGGGATTGCGGACGATATTGCCCATCTGCAGCATACTGGTGCCCAGGCCCTGGGCGGCCAGGCCACCCCAGCGGTTTTCACGGAAGCTCATAACGGCGAAGCCCACCATCTGGGCGCAGCAGCCCGCCACAGCCGCGCCGCCGGCCAGGCCTGTCAGCCCCAGAGCCGCACAGATGGCGGCGGAGGAGATGGGCAGCGTCAGCGCCACGCCGATGACCACGGAGACGATGATGCCCATGAAGAAGGGCTGCAGCTCCGTTGCCCACATGATGGCCTGTCCCACGGCGGAGGCCGCCGTGCCCACCGGCGCGGCGATCAGCGCGGCGAAGCCCACGCCCACCAGCACGGTGACGATGGGCGTCACCAGAATGTCGATCTTCGTCTCCTTGCTGACGGCCTTGCCCACCTCGGCGGCCACGATGGCCACGAACAGCACGGCCAGAGGGCCGCCCGCGCCGCCCATGTAGTTGGTGGCAAAGCCCACGGGAATCAGGGAGAACAGCACCAGCGGCGGCGCGTTCAGCGCCCGGGCGATGGCCACGGCCATACCGGGGCCTACCATGGCCGAGCACAGCCCGCCAATGGTGTAGTGCACCGCGCCGTCGCCCTTGCCAATGGTGACGATGACGGCGTTCAGGAACCCGATGTGGAACTGCTGGCCGATGGTGTTGAGAATGGTTCCCACCAGCAGCGTGCAGAACAATCCCTGTGCCATGGCCCCCATGGCGTCGATAAAATAGCGCTTGGCGGAGAAAACGATGTCCTTTCGTTTCAGAAAGGCGCAGAGCTTTTCCATAGCGGTATACCTCGCTTGTCGATTTTCTCCATTATAGGCATACTTGACCGCCCTTGTCAACCGCCGCTGTTCTTTTCTGCCTGCCGCCGCAGCCACCAGAACACCGCCGCACCGTCCGCAGCCTCCCCCCGCCGCAGCGCAAATGCCTGGCGCTCCGGGTGCCACTGCACCCCCAGCACTGGCAGGCGGCTGTGACATATCCCTTCAATCACGCCATCCGCCGCCCATTGCCGCACACCCAGCCCCCGCCCCAGGCGGCAGATGGCCTGGTGGTGGTTGCTGTTGACCCGCGGCGTGGTACCCACCAGCTCCGCCAGTTCACCCACCGCCCGTGTATCATGCAGAATATCGCCCGCCTTGACCTGGTGTCCCGGCACACGTGCATACAGTGTCCCGCCGAAAAACACGTTCAGCGCCTGCATTCCCCGGCAGATACCCAAAATCGGCTTCTCCGCTGCCGCATAGGCTCTGATCGTCCGGATCTCATCCTCCGGCAGCCGATCCGCGATAGCCCCACCGCCGGGAAGCAGCAGCGCAGCGCACGGGCCGGCCGCCTCGCGCCCTACCACCGGCGTCAGGTCCACTGCTCGCAGCGCTTCCATGTAGTTTACATAATTTAGGCCATCATCCCAGATCAGCACCCGCTTCTCCATAGCCGTCCCCCCTCTCCCATCAGTACATGCGCCGCCGCGCCAAAATATGCGCCGCAGAAAAAGAAGTTGCACCCCGGCAGAAAGTATGGTATGATACACCCCGTGACAAGCAGCGGTATCGAAGTGGTCATAACGGGGCTGACTCGAAATCATGTGATTAGTTCTAAAAAGTGAATATTTATGCATGGAAGCGTATCGAAGTGGTTGTAACGAGCTGCACTCGAAATGCAGTTGTCCGCAAGGGCACGTGGGTTCGAATCCCACCGCTTCCGCCATAAAAGCCTTGAAAACTCTATGTTTTCAAGGCTTTTTCTCTTGCTCGGACAGCATCTATTTTGGGTAAAACAATTCAAATGGTGCCCTTGGTGCCCCGCTTTGTGGTGCCCGGCTCATTCTATATCATACACACTATACAAGGAAGATGTATACTGTGGTGCCCCAATGGTGCCCGGAACTGCTAAAAAGCTATGAAAAGCAGCGCGGAGCTATAAAAAGATATTGCTGTTATAGCTCCATTTCGTTGCTTTTCTTTTTCGCTTTCTTCGATGTTTCTTGCCCTGCTTCTTTTCCTGTAACGGTTGTTTTCGGTTGCAGTGCTTTATGATAGGTTTGCAGTACGCTTTGTTTTCTTTCAAGCCGCACATCAACATACTGTGCCGTTACCGCTTCAAGGTTTGTGGAAATACCAAGGGATATACCAATGCCCTTTAATGTATGCCCCAAAATCTCGCCAACGGTGTAGAAGTCGCCTGTCAGTTGGTGCATATTGGTAGCTGCCGTATGGCGCAGATCGTGAAAGCGCATCCGGCGCAGGCCGTGGTCCTCCAAGAATTTCGGGAATGCCGAGGTCAAATAATTGGCCCGCATCCGCTCCCCCAGCTCGTCCACAAATACAAAGCCATCATACTCGTGATTGTAACAGTTGCCGCAGACCTGCTTGTTCAGCTCCTGCGCCCCAGCAAGCAATTTTGACTGTTCGGGCAGGGGACCTGAACAGTCAAAATCAGCAAGCGGGTACTCGCTTGCTGTGCTTGCTGACCACTTCGTACCCCTGTATTTTCCCCTCTACCCATACTACAATCCGAACAGGGCGTTTTGGCCAGTTTTGGAGGACTTTTTCAAAAAAATGTCGCTCCTATCCGTAACTTTTCGCTGCCCACTTCACCAGACGCCTTGTGGTTCTTCGGATATTCGTATATAATGTATCGTGTTGAGTATTATCCATGCGGAGGTGCGGTATAAACGGGATCAATGGCTATATCTCCATTCGGGAGGCGTCCTACCGTTGGGGTGTGTCAGAGCGGCGGGTCAACCAATATTGCGCCGAGGGGCGGATCCCCGGCGCGTCCCGGTTCGGGCGCTCATGGGTGATCCCGGAAAACGCGGAAAAGCCGTCTGACCCGCGCTTTCAGGAACAGCGCCGCGATTCCGGCAGGGCAAGCACCTGACGGATACCCCTCTGCATTGGAAGCATCCGCAAAAAGGAAGTGAACGGCATGGCGTGCGACGAGAGCTTATACCGCCAATATCTAAGCGGCGACGACGCGGGGCTGGAGGTCCTGATGAAAAAATTTGGCGACCCCCTGACCTTGTATATCGACGGCTATCTGCACGACGTTCACGAGGCGGAGGAGCTGATGCTGGATGTTTTCGCCTATCTGTTCACCAAAAAGCCCCGCATCCGGGACGGCGGCTTCAAGGCGTATCTCTATAAGGCGGCGCGGCACATGGCGCTGCGCCATAAGAGCAAACGAAAGACCTTGTTCAGCCTTGATGCGCTGACCGGCGAGCCGGAGGGGCGGCTGCTGGAGGAGGAGGTCATAAGGACAGAGGAACGAAACCGCGTCCTGCATTTCTGTATGAGCGAAATGAACCCGGACTATCGGGAAGTCCTGTATCTCACCTATTTTGAGGATATGAGCTACGCGCAGGCGGCGGAGGTCACGGGGAAAACGGTAAAACAGATCACCAACATGGTGTATCGCGGAAAAGAGAGCCTGCGAAGGCT
>ERZ1026884.224-NODE-224-length-41012-cov-21.644310_pt1 | contig 41012 bp, 51 predicted proteins | sample MGYA00380172_ERZ1026884 | MGnify/ENA primary metagenome ERZ1026884 (study PRJEB33269, sample SAMEA4719808) | human gut metagenome | biome: human-associated habitat; feature: organic feature; material: feces | place: Cameroon | collected 2013-10 ... | reverse complement strand
CCTTAGTAGGATTATCAATAGTATTTTTAGGGATATATGACAAGATCAATGATATACGATCAAAGAAGATAAAGGAGAATATAGTAAAATCTCTTCAGTATTTCTGTGATCAAATGAATATACCAGTCTCTACATCTGGAGAATATAAGCGTCCTAATGGTAATGAAGCTATTGGATACATAAACTATCTTTCAGATCAAGATACCGGTAAGATTGCTGGAGCAGCAATATTTTTGAGAGATGATATCGATCTTGCAAAAGAATGCATGTGGTGTACATTCGCTCATGAAGTTGGGCATTACATATCTCAGGATGTATATAATGACAAATCTGAGAGTGGAGCAGATATGGAAGGATATAGATTTATCAACTATATTCTTTCTGCCAAAGAAAGACTGATAATGAAAACTTGCATGGATATATATTTCAGGAATAAAGAAGATCATCCAAAAAGAAATATATCTTATCCTACACATATCAAGGAAAAGGCATTTATTGAACAAATGATGAAGGAGGTAAAGGAGTATTATGAAGGAATTAGAAGTAATAATTAAAGAAAATATGATTCCTACAGATGAATGGCGTTTGGGATCTGCAGAATTTGGAAACAAGACAATGGAGGAATATGTACAAGACTTCTTGCAGAATAAACCAAACCCGTTCAACCAGCTAATTACAGTATATGCAATCAGGGTGTCGAAGAATAAAGTAAAGAAAGTTATTTGCATTCCTGATATTAAGCATAATAATGTAACTATGCTCGATGCACAAATGGAGCATGCCGATGCAGGTACAATAATGAGACTGCAGTTCTCTGGATACTGCAGAGGATGCAAAGTGAACTTCTTTGTAGAAGAATAATAAGAGAGGGAGATAATTCTCCCTCTCTTTATTTTTTTTTATTGCTTGCCAGTAGAACCAAATCCACCACGATCAGGACCATCAAGATAATCAACTGCAGTGAATTCTAATTCAGGCTGATGCTTGAATAATCTAAACTGGCAAATACGATCGCCTTTGCAAATCTTTGTAGGCCTAGTTGCAAAGACAGGCATCATCCATTGATCATTATCTCCAGAATAGGATTCATCAATAATCCCAATTCCATTAGTCTGAAGAATTCCATAATTCTTAAACGTACTGGAACGAGGAACAATATGAGCTTCATAACCTGCAGGAATCTTCATAGCCACTCCTAAAGGAATGAGCATGAATTCTCCAGTAGCAAGTTCTACATCAACAGCAGATCTGAGGTCGATCCAATCAGACTTGCCATCAACATATTCAAGCTTCATATCAAGAGGAGAAAAGTACTTAACCTTAAGATCTAGACTCATAAATATCTCCTCCATTGTCTACACTGTCTACTTTGACAGCAGTTAATTTGTAATCTCCAAGAATCAGCTTCCCATTCTCATCATACTTCTTATCACTCTTTACAGTTCTAAGATCCTTGAAGGAAATCTGCTCTTTCTTAACCTCTCTGTCCATATTATCCATACGGGCCAGATTGGTGTTATTATTTCTATTCTTGAAGAAGATACGGATATTATTGGTATAATCGGTAACTTCTACAGGAGTATCAGCAGGGGTATCTTCATACATTTCATGAATAGGCTCAGAACCATCAACATCATCTTCAGGACGAATCTGATACTGCTCTTCAGCCATCTTGTCCAAGAACTGATAGATGGTCAGCTTGGGAATGCAGCCCTGCTGCTCAAGATTACGGCCATTAGCAGACTCGATATAGAGCTGCTTGAAAACATCAGGCTCGATCTTATCCTTAATAGGCACGTAATAATTCCAATAGAAGAATCTCATACGATTGAGTTCCTTATCAGACTGCAAAGGCCATTGATACTGATTCTGAATATAGAACCAATAGCAATTAAACATAGTCATCATGATCTCTCTCATGATATAATTACTATTGATATATCTTCTCTTCAGATGGTCGATCTGCCACATCATGTTCGCTAACCAACCAGTCTCACCACTGCCACCACCATACATACCATTGTTGAATCTGGTGATAGAAGTATTCTTATGCCTCCACATATAGAGACCAGAATAGTCACCGAGGAACCAAATACGATTAGTACAACCAGCAACCAATCTATTGAAACCCGTATCTTCATTAGAATGGGAAATATTCATTCTAATGGAGTACTTCTCTAAGAATGCCTTGGAGTATGCATGACTAAAAACCCACGTTATTTTATAAAAATTTATTATAAATTCCTAATTCATAGAGCTCCCTTTATTACAAAATAAATTATAATAAAGTCCTTCTAATTTGCAGAAGGAGGAGCCCTCCAAAGGCCTAAATTCCCATGTAACGCGCATGGTACATATTTTATTAGTCCTTAATGAATCAGCCACCAAAAAGATGGATTATTTTTGAAGAGCATAATTTCTAAGATTTAGAGCAGCATTTAAATCTCTATCTTCATGAAATCCACAGATAGGACATGAGAATGTATGATTTCCATATATTTTGTGTTTAAATCCACAATTACTACAAATTTGAGATGATGGAAAATCTCTATCAGCAACAATAACTTCGATTCCTTTAGCTTCAGCTTTATATCGAAGCTGTTTATGCATCTCATAAAACATCATTTGAGGTGCATATTTCCTCATCCAATTTTTATTATTAATTATCTCATTTACAGAAATGTCTTCTATGACTATTGCAGATGGATTTTTATTAATAATAGATCTTGTAGCTTGATGAATATCATTTCTTCTCTTATTTACAATTTTCTTAGCTGTTTTTGTGGAATATATTAATGCTTTCTCATAATTCTTAGATTTGGGCACTTCATCATACTTGGTTCTCGTATGATTTGATATATCTAAATACTTTCGTTGATATTTGCTTACTCTTCTTTTTCTTCTTGCAGATATCCTTTCTAATCTTTTTGTATCAGAAAAATGATAATAACTTCCATCTGAGGTTGTCATCATATTTCTAATCCCAACATCTATTCCAATTATATCTGAAGTATGATCTTCTACTTCAATATCAATTTCTCTAGAAAATGACAAAAAGTAATTATCATGTCCATCTGTAGATATTACAATATCATATAATTTTTCATCATCTCCAATAATATGATTATTTGCAAATATTCTTCCAGATATTCCAGATACTTTAAAATATTCTCCATGAGCTCTAGTTCGATCAGATCTCATAGATACTGACTGATGATAGTTCTTTTTAGATTTGAACTTTGGATATTTACTTGCATTTTTGAAAAATAAATTGTAAGCATTATCAAGATTTCGAAGAGAAGATTGAACTGTACCAGCAGAAACTGTATTCATCCACCAATACTCTGGTAATTTCTTTAGCTGTGTAAATTTATTTATCATATCAAAATATGGAATAAATTTACCTCCAGAATCATAATTTGATTTCTGAATTTCTAAAGCAAGATTATATACAGCTCTTGATACATCAATATTTTTCTTAATTTCCTGCTTCTGTTTTTCATCAGGAAATATCTTGATTCTGATTCCTCTCATAAGTTTTTCAGTCTTATGAATTATCATATTTATTACATCCTTTCTTTAAGTATTAATAGATATATTAGATTAATAATAAATTTTTATAAATACATTATCAAACGCAACTTTGATAACTCAATTTTATTGATCTTCTTTTTCAAGAAGGACAGATCATATCTACATCCTATATTTCTCATATAGGAGCTGGATTTTTCTTCCGCCATAAGCTTGCGGTTCTACTCTCCGGCCAGGAGATGATCGTTGAACGTTCACCGTAATAATATAAATATTATCCTTAGGTGATTCGCTGCTAAACACCCATTTTTGCCATGCTAAAGACTCTTTAGGATTTAACCATGGAGTCATCCTTGACTTTCTTTCTGCTTTCGCAACCATCACGCTTATCTTTTCAGATTACGTTGTGGTAGTCAAGGCTCTTAGGGATTCAAAGCAATTAACCCAGGGGAACACGCAAATTACTCTACGTGCTGTGCAGATTTACACCATCTCGCAGTTATGAACATGGAGCCAACCCTGTTCATTCTGCTCAAGGAACTGAGCTACTACAACATCCTGGTCCTTCTCAATCATACAACGAAGCATTTGAGAAATAGCATCAGGACGGCAGAAACAGTCGTCTGCATCAATAGCAGTAACCATCTGTCCAACTGCATGATCAAAGCCTACCTGACGAGCTCCACCAGGACCAAGGCCCTTCTCAAGTCTGATAAGTTTGATCTTCATGAACTGGGAGAACATTTCACAGATCTCATCATAAGTACCTTCAGTAGAATGATCATCGACAATAATCGTCTCGATTTCATCGATGTCTTCCTGCATAGCAATACTCATAAGAGTCTGAGAGATAGTGTCGAATGCATTGAATGCTGGGATAATTACAGATACACGGGTGATAGTCCAATCCTGAGTATGGTTTGCTACAGGATTAGGTCTATACTGATAGGGAGGGAGGTTATGGAGCTTATAGTTCTTAAGCTCTTTCTGATCAATATTCAGATGCTCAGACATATTCTTATTCCTCTACTTTCTCATAAGTCTTTTGGAAGATATCAGGCTTACAGGGATAGAACTCTCCATTTACTCCCTGAATAATCCAATCTCCATCTGATACAAAGTGGTCTCCTTCTAAGGTCTTAATAATTCCACTGCACTTTGAGTGGCCATCATAAGTCCATAGCTTGATCAGTTGGCTATTTTTATCAATTGCCTCCTGGATAAAATCAGGAAGGCCTTCATTATAATTATCTAAGGTAAACTGCCATGCATTGATGACTACAGGTTTCTTTCTGTATCGGTTATCCAAGAAAATTCACCCCTTATAATAGTATTTTATTATTTGGTTTAGGGTTTTATAAGCTACAACCAAGGCACATCATAGTAATTGTATCGTAGAGACGGAGGAATTATATGGAAAATAATAATTTGTATTTACAGATGCTGGATGAGGCTTATTATGGCAAAACTCCAGATATGCTTGAAATTGAAAAGAAAATCGGAGAGATTAGACAAAAATACAACTCTAATCCTAGTAAGGTAAACTCAGCTAAAGAGAGAGAGGAGCTTGAAGAGCTATTCTGCAAAGCATTTGGTTTTGAAGGATGCCAAATTACAGTTGATATGACTGGCCTTCAGAATGCTTGTACTATTCCTATTTCTCTGACTGATCTTGGTAGTTCTGATAAGCTAATTACTACTTCTTCTTCTGGAGTAAAGTTTAAGAAAGAAGCAAAGGCTTATGTATTTATTACAATTACAAAAGGTCTTTTATTCTCATTTGACTATTCCGATGGAGAAATTACAGCTATTATCATGCATGAAATTGGTCATAACTTCCAGAGTGCTCTTTCTCCTGATAATAGAACCATCAGAAATGTGAACAATATACTTCTCTGGATTTTCAATCCTATCACTGTAACTCTTCATGGCCCTCTGAGAGATAAATATTCTCATCTGATTCAGAGAATGAGATCTGATAATCCTGGTATTGTGAATGCATACTATGGGTTTAAGAATATTGTAATGACTATTGCTGGAATTGGCTATACAGCTTTGAGAATTATGTCCAATTTCAGTATGCTTATGAACCCTGTTGCTGTTCTTTCGAGAATTCCTCAGACTGTTCTCCAGAATCTCTATGGCTCTCTGCTATCTTTCATTCCTCTGAAATATAGAGATGAAAGTATTGCAGATGCCTTCTCTTCTGCATATGGATATGGTCCTGAACTTGCTTCTGCATTCCAGAAGATGAAGAGAGCAAGCAATGGTATGATTGCTGATAAGATCTATAGAGATTCTTTTGTTGGAGCATATTTTGATCTTATGACAATTCCTGATAAGATTATCTCTAATATCTTTGATCCTCATCCTAATACTATTGCAAGACTTTACAACCAGTACGATATGCTTGAGAAAGAATTGCTCAATGGTAATTTGAATCCCAAAATGAGAGCTCAAGTTAAGAAAGATCTTGAAGGTGTTAGAGAAATGATGGATGCTTTCCTTGATATGGAAGATCAGGGATATTTCTTCTCTAATGCACTTGATAAAACACTTCTTGACTTCTGCAATGGCGATGTAAGAAATACCTTTGCTAGAAAGACTGCAAGTGACTTCGATAAGATCGATAAGCAATATAGAAATGCATAAAATAAAGAAGGGACTCACAGGAGTCCCTTCTTATTAATTTGATATGGAGGCATATTTGATGTTGTATCAGAAGTATAGGAGTCTATGATATTACTTGCTTTGCATGCTTCCTGAAGTTTTGCTTTAAGAATATTAAGCTTTTCAGTAAGAGTACTCTTTACTTCTTCAAAACTTCCACTCTCAATAGCAAAATATTCTTTAATCTTGTACTCGATATCGAGTAGACTATTTACATCAGTCAAATCGAGGATGTTATCAGAAATAACAAGTGCACAAGATTCAGGTCTATTCATTACTCTATGCAGTGGAGTAATGTAACAAATTGGAATAGATTTTGAAGTTGTATGAAGATTACAAGAGACTTTTACTTTTGTATTATTCTTTTTATAGAACTCGATAGATTTGAATGTTTGCTTAATGTATTCATCAAAGCAGTCTTTGCATAAATAATATATTTCTTCTCCATGTAAGAATCCATATACTTGATCATCATCTTTAAAAGTTTTGCCACACTTATCGCAAATATACGAAATATTTATAGTAGTTCTCATTTCCATAAGTACTCCTTTCAAGAGTATATTTTAATAATCTGTACCAGCTATAATAAAAGATTATCCAGAGAGGAATTTCCTCTCTGGATAAGTTAATGATTACTCATCAAGCGGAGCCAGCTCATGCTCATAGAACCACTCAGTCTGCAGAGTGGGGTAGCAACGGCACTCATACTGCTCACGACCGCAGCGCAGAACACTGACCTGAGTATCAGGCATAGCAACCAGCTTCAGTCGATCACCGACGTTGTACTTAAATGTCTGTACCGGCTGCTGATCATTAAACTGAGGGCGATCATTAAAGCCACGGTTATCATAACCGCGATCATCATAACGATCATATCCACCACGATTGTTGTAGCCATTATTGCGATCATATCCACGGTTATCTCTGTAACCGCCACGACGATCATTATCACGCCAATAACCCATAATTCAAGTCTCCTTCATAAATGTATTTTTAGTTTCTCGTTCACAGGTTCATATTCAAAAGCTTATTACGAATATCATCACGATACTCGGGCTTTACGAGATAATTGACATAATTCTCAATCAGATTGACTTTAGAATCATGTCTACCGCCTATCTTAAACTTGTTAATACCAAGCGGCAAATATGTGTTGCGAATATCATCAATACTTACATAATGATTACGCTTTACAGGCATGTCATAATAGAAGTACTGCTCGCAACCATAAGGACATCTGAATTCCTCAGAAGGCTGAAGTAATTGAAGTTTACCAATACTTGCATAGTGCTCCGACCGTTTGGGGCAATTTTCTATACAAGCTTCAGAAACAAGAACTTCAATATTTTCAGGATGTTCAAGTTCAGTCAATGCTGTGGTATTATTCATACCATAGTAAAGAACTGTAAGTCTATCAGAAGACATCTTATTTACTTCTTCAATGGATCTAGCTCCAATTGTAGTAGACCAAATAAGATAGAATTCAGGATAGTTCTTAGCAATGTAATCAGCCAGGATAGACTGATTAATATTCACTCCATTCTGGACTCCTTCGACAACTTTACCAGTGGCTTGCAGAATAGTATTGCACTGATAGTCGAAGAGGTGTCTTCCAGTAATCTGTGAATTGGTAAACGTATGTCTTATCGAAATGCCTAGTTTATTGAATGCAGCAACAGTGTTCACAATGTTTTCGATGTTAGTCCATCCACAAGCTGCCCGACCAGAATTCCAAATGCATCCAGGAAATGATCCATAAACAGAATCAATACAAACGTCGTCGTAGAACTTCTTTCCTTCTTTATCATCGTTCATCAATCCGATAAGTGACATATCTAATTGATAACCGTAGAAAAAATCAGGAATCGAAAAAAGGATCTTTTGCGACTTATCCAAACAACTCACCACCTTTAATCAATTAAATAATGGTTAAAATACTAATAAATTACTATAAATATGCATTTTAATGGCATTTTTTTTTTGATTGGTACATCTAATTAAATCATTCTATAAGAAAGGAATTAAAATATATGGGATATTTTACTGAAAACCTTCGTGAGCTTGAAAGAATGAGACAAAGATCTCAAGCTAATATCGATAAGGCCACCGGAGCTCTCGATAAGCAGAATAAAGCTATTGACAAGTTCGCTGCAGATAGTAAGAAGAATAGCGAAGAGTATAAAGCCATGATGAAAAAGAAAATGGCAGAAAGTGGAATATTTGGTGCTGTAGAATTAGAGTCTTGCTTTGTTCTTGAAGGTGAGCAGGCTAGAGCTTATAACGGCTAATCTTTATGAGAGAGGATTTTTATCCTCTCTCATTTCTTTTTATTCAAATTCAACTAATCAGTAAAAGATTTAAAATTCTTTTGGGCCTTGTATGAGTAAATATTTACTTTACGGGACCCCCCCCCCTGCAGTCAGATTTATGTTGTAGAGGAGGGTGTCTTAATCATACAAGGCGCCTAAGCGCTCAAAGAGATTATACACCTTCCTCTAATTGAGGAAGGTGGTGTTCTTTTTATGGGTGAATCATTGATAATTAGAAAAGGTGGAGGTTTACCTGGTGGATTAAAAGTAAAGAAAGCAATAAAGACTGAGTTAATAACTGGAGTTACAGATTGGGAGGTTCCAGAAGGAATTATAAATAATCAAATATCTGTACTTTTATTTGGTGGCGGTGGTGGAGGAAATAATAATGGAGGAGGAGCTGGTGGTGGAGGAAATATGAATAAAGGAATTTTTACAGTAACTCCTGGTCAAAAAATTCATGTAACTATTGGAAATGGAGGAGTTCCTTCTAGCCAAGGACAAGCTGGTGGAACAAGTACATTTGGAGATCTTTTATCAGCCACTGGTGGAGATGGCGGAAGTTCTACTGGAGGGTCTGGTGGAACAGGAGGCTCAGCTCCAACATGGGGCTCAGGAAGAGGATATTATGGAGGTGGTGCAGGCGGAACATTTCCTGGTGATGGAGGAGAATATGGAGGTGGTGGAGGTGGAGGAGCAGCAACAAGACCATGGTCTGGATTCCTTTTATCAAATGGAGGAAATGGAGGCAAATACGGAGGTGGAGGAGGATGCGGGCAATCTGATGGAAATAGTTCAAGATGGTCCACAGATCCGACTTATGGTGGACATGGAGGGTATTATGGAGGTGGAGGCGGAAGTTTAAATGGTGTCAATGGCGGGGTTGGTGGATGCATAAATGTTTTAAATATAAATGAAGGGCAATCTGGATTGGCTGGTAATGGCGGAAAAGGAGGATATTCGTATCGGATACGAGGTGGAGATTATGGGACAAAATACAATGCAGAACCTGGAAATGCTGGAACAGATACCTCTACTTGGACTAATGTAACAAAAGACGATAATGGATATTTTAGAGGTAGTGGCCTTGGAGGGTCTGTTACACCTGGAGCGTATTATAATGGTGTGCAGCATAATGGTGGTGGCGGAGGAGGTGGTGGAGGATTTGGTGGTAATGGAGGAAGAGGATCAGGAATCGTATGGACTAATCAGTATTTATATGATAAAGATGATGGATGGTATTGGAGTAATACTTATTATACTGAGTATGTAGCTGGTGGTGGAGGAGGAGGATATGGCAGTAATGGTGGAAATGCTGTACGAGCTCAAGGAGGAGGTGGTGGAGGATATGGCGGAGATGGTGGAGATAATGCTGGTGGAGGTGGAGGATATGGTAAATCTGCTAGAGGCGGTCACAATAGAGGTGGAGGTGGAGGATATTATGGTAGAGGTGGAGATGGATGTGGCGGTGGAGGAGGATATGGAATATATGGAAATGGCGGTGGAGATGGACAAGAAAATGGTGGAATAGCCGCAGGAGGAAGCCCTCAAGGATATGGTGGAGCTGGTATTTGTGTAATTCAGTACTATTATTGGCTGGTAACATAATTCTCACTCATAAAACAAAAATAGAACGGGAGATAATTCTCCCGTTCTATTTATTCTTAATTCCAACCAGTCATAGCAGTGCAACCACAACCACATCCGGTATTACCGGTGTTATCATCGCCGCCACCAATCTGACCAATCTTTCCATCAATAGCCCACTGAGTATAAGTACTCACATAAAGACTATCAATAAGGCCAAGAATATAGGTCATAGCCAATTCCTTAGGAACTTCAAGCCAGAATGCAGGCAAATGAATAACTGCACCAGTGTATTCACATTCAATATTCACAGGGTCTTCGTATGAATGGCAGTTGCAGTTAAACATCAAGCATGTAGTAAGCTTGTTTGCATTGTCTCTCAATGCACATGGAATGAACTTTTCACGATTGATATCAGTACAAGTCTTTCTAGACAAGAACTGATCGAGTTCTTTTTCCATGAGTGCAGGTCTCGTAAGAGTAGCCATTTATCTCACCTCTTTTAAGGCCACTGCCTCTTGACTCCATCGATATTATCAGTACGATTGGAATCTCCAGCCATAAGCAGCGAGTTACCACCACTATCCTGGCCTTCGATTGCAGTCGTATCGACATCAGTGTAGTCATAAGCAAAGGGTCCTGTAGTATCAACGTTAGCAGCCATAATGAACTTCTCTCTGATAAGCTCAAGCATGACAGATCTAACAGGAACAGTATTATCATAAATACTGGGATCGGTATTTGTAATAGCGCCACTGGTAAAGGACAAGATCTGTTCAATCTCCTCATCAGTAAGAGATGCCATGATCTGATCCCAAATGGCAGTATTACTCTGGAATACTTCAGTGAGCTCATCAATATCTGGCAAGAACTTGGTTACACAGACAGTCTTTGTAGAGCCCACATCATGAATGATCTTGATATGAGTAGAGTCAATATTGGCAATCCAAGAAGCAGGAATCTTTCTACCATTAACCCATACCATATAAAGATTCTTAGTGAGAGAGTAAGTAATATTCGATTTATCAACAGTGATTTTACCATCTTCACCAATCTCAGTCTGGAGAACTACATCCTTCAGAAGAGAAGGTGTATAGATGACATCAACTCTATCTCCTTTTTCAACCAGCATCGTAAGATACAGTTCAAATTTGGAGAAAGGAGTACCACTACGGACAGGCAGGCAAAGTCTATACTGATCAGTGCTGAGTCGTCTGCCATTAAAGAATACCATGTACTTAGAATAGTCATTGCAATACATGAACTTGGTACCAAGATTAACGCAATAACTATCAGTAGCCTGAGACTGAACAATATCAAACCAATAATGTCTAAACTGGTGTTTGTAAGCAACCTTCAAAGGCTGGTCATAATATCGCTCATCTTCAAGTACAATCTTCACCAGTCCATCATCATTGTAGTCAAGATGATAAGGAACAGGGAAATGCTGAAGTCCATCAGCAGGGAATTCATAATCATTAGTTGGAGGAATGGTAGAGAAAAGAACCATATCTGTATTGATATAATTCTCATCATACTTAGAATAAACATCATCCTTACCAACTCTGATATCGAATCTGTTATTATTCACTCCCTGGAATCTGAAGATATCAATACGATCATCTTCATTAATTCCCTGGATAGGAATAATGTAATAGTCAGGAGTATACTTAGCCATGTAATAGAACTGATAAAGAATTCCATTAACAAGCATCAAAATATACTCTTCTGTAAACAGACCATGTCTTCTAGGAATCTTAAGCTGATTTTGATCATCAAGATTACCAAGAGCCCATGCTCCATCATATTCTTCAACAATGAGATTTCTATCCTTCAAATAAGCTTCCTCAAAGAGAGATGCATTATAATTAATGATCTTCTCAATCGATTCAGTTACATTTGTAGAATAATCCTTCTTACGGCTCATCTCAAAGTCAAACTGTTCTTCAAGCTTCTCCATATATTCAGGAACTTCTTCACCAGCATTCTGTTTCTCAACAAAAGGCTTAATATAAGTCAGAGAAGCGTGTTTAATATTATCCAAAGTATCTCTAGCCCGTACATCTCTGAATACGCTAAAATCGAGCTTATCACCATTCTCATTCTTACCATCTGCTATGCTCAGAAGAGTGGACTCAAAGTTGATTTTGGATTCAGTATCCAACAGACCATTTCTAAAGAGGATTACATTGTCAGGATAATACTTGATTGTGGTATCATTTGTTACAGCATAAGCATTCACTCCAGTAGAAGAAGTGAAGTTAGCAAAATGCATATAATAAGAATCATCCATGATACTAATGGGGCAATTTACATCATCGGTGAAATTACCGTCATTATCGAATCCGAAGATTCTATTGTCTTGCTCGCCGGTAGCAAAATCGACATAAGTGCAGCCATCACAAAGCTGAATAATATCAACAGACTCCACATTCTGGAATCTATCAATCCATTCCTGTGCTTCAGAGCGGCATACGATGTGATATACCTCATGAGACATGATAATTCTAATCATGCTCCAAGGTACCATCTTCTTATTAATGAAAACAAGGAAAGGAGTAATAACCTCTTCATCAACCAAATAAGCAATATTCGAATTGACTACAGAGTACTCGATATACTTCCTAGGCTCCATGCTCTTGAGAGGCAGATAATGGCATCTAAAACATGCCTCATGCAACTGATCGACCAGAGTACGATGAGCATTATATAAATACTCAGTAACCTGGCATTCGATCATATTCGGATCAAGATGAGGAGTTAATGCAATCTGCTGATCTCTAAGAGCTCTGATGTTTCTAGGCTTGTATGAAGTAATTACATCAGTTACAGCTCTATTCATACAGAGTCAGCTCCAATCGTCAGAATAGTTTTGGTAAACATTACCATACCAGTTCCAGCAACCTTCTCAATAGTCTTCTGATTATTGATATAAGCACCAACGTAAGCATCAGTGATCATATTAGAGAAAGCAGGGAAAAGCTCCAGTGCAAAGACAGTGCCAGTACCATATACGTACATCCACTTCTCTACGATAGTATCGAGAGTAAGCTTATTAAGGTGCATAACATCGGCAACATTCTCTACAAAGAATTTGATATTAACGAAGCAATCAGGCTTCATCTGAATGGTAATAATCTCAGCCTCTCTATCAGAAATACCAGAGACCTTACCAGCAATACGCTTGGTAGAATCACTGTTAGGATCAGCACCAAGCAGATTGACAAGATAATACATTGCAGCCATGTACTTGCACTTATTCTTAGAGCCAGAGATAGTAGAAATCTTACACAGATAATCCACTACATGGCTAAAGAGACTTGCAAAAACATCAGCACCATCTTCTCTGATACCAGAGTTATTCACAAGTCTATCAGTACCATTAGGAGTGTAATAAATGAAAGTGGTCATAGCATCAATAAGATAAGAGATAAAAATATCAATCTCATTGCGACCACAAACATATTTACCAGACTTCTCATCTTTCTTGATAACTCCGGATACATCGATGAAGACTCTGAGAGCGCTATCATTCTTAATATCCTTAGCACAAAAAACTTTGAAAGCCTTATCCAAAGGCTTTGGAGAAGACATAAGGATTACATTAGGAGACTTCAGAACTTTAATCAGGGCAGGAGTAGTCTGACGCTTCTTGACTTCATAGACAATGTCTTCAAACTCAGGAAGGTTCTGATCAATTCTATCTGCCTTCAGAAGAAAGTCGATCGTTCTTTTTTCATATTCATTATACTTACCGTAAAGGTAAGTACTAGCATAAGTCTTGGCCATTTTAAACATGTACCTCCTTATTAGCGATTTTTATTGATATGTTCCCGAGGCGCTCTTTTGAATAGAATTACATAAGTTTAAACAGATAATTAAATGAATTTATTTACGGGAGCTGAGTTCGTATGGGGAAAGTTGAATTTGTACTTATCACTAGTTGTTTTGCCATTGCTGCACTTATGATTTTATTAAATCAGTCTAATCATGGAGCAATTTATCACCTGCCTAAATTTAGTCATGTAATCCATTACTGCTGTAATGATAACTGGCCTTCTACATTTGGATATGGTGATCTCGTTTTTAGAATGAATAAGAGTGGAATTGTAGATAAGGTCTACATTGTAGGGCCTATGACTTCTAAGATCGAGTTGAATGCAGATGAAATCCATGCTATGGAAAAGGTCTATGATCTAAAAATTAATTAAGAGAGGGGCTTTTGCTCCTCTCTTTTTGTCTTTTATGATGCCTCAAACAGCTTAATAAATAGGAGGTAATAAGTATGATTACCACTGAATTGATGTCTTATATCGACTTCGATATAAATGACAAGACGAATAGATACTATAACTCTGAAGGAAAATCAGTACCTCGTGTAACTGAGATTCTTTCAGAAATGATACATACTGATGCTCTAATGATCTGGTCTAATGTATTAGGTCTTAGAGGTAAACGGTATAAAGAAGAATTAGAAAGAGCTGCCACTTTAGGCACTCAATCTCATTTTGCTATAGAATGCTATTTAAGAGATAAAATAAAATCTGAGAATAATATTCCATTCTTAGGCTTTCTCTTATGGGAGAAAGTTCTTAATGAAAAAGGAATCTATCTCAGACCTTTATTTATTGAAGAAAAGCTAATCTGTGATTGGTTTGGTGGAACAGCCGATGCTGTTTTTGAAATAAATGGAAGGATATTCTTGGTCGATTACAAGACATCCAACCATGTGACCTATAAATACTTTCTTCAATTAGCTGCATATAAATATATGCTGGCTTTGAGAAATATAAAGATAGATGGAGTAATTGTCTTACAATTAGACAAACGAGCTCCTGGATTTAATGAATACCTGCTCGATTTCTCTATTCCTGATCATTTCAATTTTATGACTCAGTGCGAGCAAGCATTCTTTTCTCTGGTATTTGCATACTACAATATCAAGAGAGTTGAGACTGGATTTAAGAAAATATTTTAAAGGAGTGGTACTTAATGCCGTATTATGGACCTACTACCCAATTCCAGCAATTAACTAATTTTATGAAAAAGCAAGGAAGAACTAAAGGTGACTTTAAGGGGCTCTTTGGATTCAATCCTTTAGAAGGAATTGAATATAAGATGATTCAAGCAGCTTCTAGGATGCTTGCTGAAAATGATGTAAAGTTTAGATCTGAGACTATAGGGGATTATACTATTCACTTTAATGCAGTAAATGGAAATACTGCTAATCTGATCTTCGTAAACGAAAAGACAAAAGAGCAGATTATAGTAGATTATATTTATTGCACTGAGAAGTTTCCCTCTATTCAGATCATTACTGGGAAGAATAATCATCAATATGCCAAGAAACTCTCTATGGATTCTGGAGAGTTTATGGCTGATGTAATTCCTCTTACAGTCATATTCCTATCAAATGCGCTATGGGAAGTCTATGAGGTTAAGCATGAAAATGATTGATAGAATCTTTGCAATATCTCAAGATGTAGAAAAATTAAAGAGTGAGAAATCATTCTTTAAGAAGCTCAAACTCAAGTCTAAGATAAAAAAGAATAAGGATGAAATTATCGAGTTACTTCACAAGAAAGAATTCGATGTTCAAGACATACGCAATTTAGCTTGGATTATAGAGTTTGGCAAAGTCAAATGGCCTTATAGAGATTTGTTATTAGAAGGATCTGAAGTGAACTATTTTGATGGTCCGTACACTACCATCAGATACAAATCCAAAGATCTTTCTATTGATATATCTACAGGTGCTGATGCTTCTTTTGAGATGAATATCACCTCTAAGAAAGTTATTCAGCATAAATACTCGATGCATATCAGTGAAGATACAGGAATTCTTGAATTAGTTCGAGAGATTCTTACATATCCTATCACTGAGATACTAAATTATCTTATTGAAGGAGAAAATGAAGATGACAAACATGTTCATGTCTCAAGTACAAGCAGCTAGAAAATTCTCTCTTGCTCATCCATTCAAATATTGGAATTATAGAAAGAGTTATAAGAACTTCGTCAAGAAAATTGATAGAGGTTCTCCTAGCTTTGGAGTTCTCTGGCATTTTGCAGATTTCATCAAATATGCAGAGTTGATCTTCATGTATAATAACTGTAAAGACAGTACTCTGTATTCTTCTCAGGATTATGCTCCTACTCAGAATGGCTTCAAAATTACATTTGAAGAAATGGTAATTACCATTAAGCTCTATTCTGATACTAAGAGGGTAGGCATTGACATCGTAAGATCAGTAGGTAATAAGATTAAGTCCAATTATACATTTGAAAATGAGCAGTGGACTATCGAGCCTGATGAGTATGATGAAATTCTTCTTGACAGAATTATTGGTCTCATCAATTCTTGTATGATTTATCTCTTGAATTGGTGCATCACTATTAAGCTGAGTAAGCTCAATGAATCTGACTTTGTCGATTTTGATGATTAATTACAGAATGCTTAACTAAATAATAATTTCGGATGCGAATCGTACACGATGTATAGCCTAGGGTCTCGTATCCTAGGCTATTTCATTTAAGAATAAAGGAGAAATTACATGGAACCCGTTAGATATTACACTAATACTAATCCTGATGGTTCTGTTACTCAAGTTCATATTGCTGATATCCATTTTGGAGCTATTGATCCTAGGGTTGAATATGAAATCCTTAGGGATCAATTTTTGATTCCTATCAGCAAATTTAAATTCGATATCTTGGCTATTGATGGGGATTTGTTTGATAAGAAATTCTTAGCAAATTCTCCTGTAGTCATGTATGCTATGACCTTTGTAAGAAATTGTGTAGATCTTTGTATTGCTAATAATGCTACTTTAGTTATTTTAGCTGGTACAGAATCTCATGATGCTGGTCAGTTATCTTTGTTCTATGGAATGGAACAGTTTGGAGTTGATATTCGTATTGTAGAGCATCTTCAATTCGAATACATTAAAGGGCTTAAAGTACTTTGTATTCCTGAAGAGTATGGAAAAGGCGCAGAGTATTATGCAGAATACATGTGCAATGTATATGACTGCGTATTTATGCATGGCACTGTAGTAGGTTCTGTCTATGGAGCTAATCGATATGTCTTAGATACCAAGAAAGCTCCTGTGTTTAGTATGGATGCATTCTGTGGATGTAGGGGTCCTATTATTGCTGGGCATGTGCATAAAGCAGCTTGCATTGATAAGTATATCTACTATACTTCTAATCCTATCAGATACAAGTTTGGTGAGGAAGAAGAAAAGGGATATGCTATCGTACTTATGAATCAGAATGGGCATTTCTATAAGTTTATGCCTATTAAATCTTTCAGATATGATACTATTAAGATAGAGGATATTCAATACGGAGATCCTAATGATATCATCAATTATCTTAATAATCTTTTGATGTGTGGTATTGATCATGTGAGAATTGACTTCTCAGGAAAGAATGATCAAACTGCTCAATCTCTTGTAGAGAAGTATTATGCCTCTAATCCTAACGTGGCAATTAAGAGGTATACTGAAACTACAAATCAAAAAGATATTATAAATGAAGAAGCATCCAATAAGTATTCTGAGATGGAGTTCTTATTAGATCCTTCTACTGACAGCTTCACAAAGTTTGTGAATTTTGTTAATCAAAGCGAAGGAAAGGTAATTCTGACTGTTCAGCAGTTAAAAGATATTTTGTCTGGAAAACCTTTCTAATTCTATCTGGAAGGAGATTATTTATGGATTATCTTATCTTTAAAGCTTCTAATAAGAAGACTGGAGATGAAGTTCTCTATCTCTATAATGAAGCTATAAATGGTAATACAGAATCTCAAAATACCAAGAGAGTTCATTACTGTCATGGTGTTATTGAGAGAAGTCTGAAGGCAGATGGTTTGCCTTCAGAAGAATATGAGATTTTCACAGCAATTGAAAGCTATAGAACTATTGGTGTACATGTCAGAAACTTTAGATTCATTGAGCCAATTGCTGTTGATGAGAGCAATAAATTTATCTATCGAACCCCTACATATCCAGTTCTTGATAGGACTAGTTTCCAACCCAATAGGGGATGGTTATTGTCCAAAGTTTCAAGACAAACCTATTCAAAAGAGAATTAAACTATGAGGTCAACATCTTAATACCTCATTAGTTTTAAGGGGTGACAACGAAGTGGATTATGATAGAAATTCTAAATATATGACTGACTTAACTGAAGCAAATGCTCAGAGAAGGTCTTCATATATTGATCTTGGCATAGATAAACAAACTTTAAATATCTTCGCAAAAATGGTTGTGTCTTCTAATAAGATGATTAGAAGATCCAATCTTTTGAATATACAAACATTTTTAGGCCTTATCAATCCATCTACTTATATCAATGATCCTGATAAGAGTAAGATGGTAAGCTTTGTCAATAAAGGCATCGAGGCTCGTCTTGTGATGAACCTCGATGATCCTTATATGATAATGCAGCATATCAATGGTGGTATTATCACTGGAGATATTATTGACTTGGACAAGTATAAAGAACTTAGTTCTGCAGAAGTTGACTTTGTCAATAATATGGTCTCTGAGAGTCTTAAATATGCTGCAATCTATAAGTATGCAGATCAAATGATCGATGTGTGCACTCGCTTCAAAACTCAAGATTATGGAACCAAAGGTGAAATAGTTAAAGAGTTTGAAAGTAGAGTAAATGAAGTACAGAATGAGTTTCGTAGAAGTCGGAATGAAGATCATACTGAAATGATGTTTTCACTTCAGCCTGGTCAATTCGATGATACTATTAAAGAAACTTATAAGAGAGCTGCTAATCCAAAGAAGAAGCTCTCAACTGGTATGCAAGGTATGAATGAAATGCTTGGTGGAGGATTTGAGTCTGGAAGAATCTATATTTATTTTGGTCTTCCAGGTGAAGGCAAATCAAGTGTTGTTCTGAACTTGATGTATCAGATTAAGAAATACAATAGAGATTTCCAATGTAAAGATCCTACAAAACGTCCATGTGTTGTGCTTCTTACAATGGAAAATACAGTTGAAGAATCTATTGAGCGTTTGTTTGCAATGGCAACCGATAAAGAGTCTATGACAGACTTTGATGTCGATGCTGTCATTAAAATGCTTAAGGAAGTAGGTGAGCTTACAATTACTGATGATAACCCGATTGATATCATCATTAAGTATAAGCCAACTAATTCTGTCGATACAGGATATATGTATACACTTTGTGATGACCTTGAAGATCAGGGTTATGAGGTTATTGCATTCTTCCAGGATTATATTGGTAGAATTAGATCTTCTCAGCATCTTGCAGATACTCGTCTGGAATATGGTGCGGTTACTGATGACTTTAAGGTCTTTGCCCAAGTTAAAGATATTCCTGTCATTAGTGTATCACAATTGAACAGAGATGCAAGTAAGAGAATTGATGATGGCCGTCAGTCTAATAAGATGGATCTTGTTAGAGCGCTTGGCAGAAGTAATATCAGTGAGTCCATGTTGGTTTTGAATAATATCGACTGTGGATTTATGATTACTCCTGAGTATTCAAGTGCTGGTGAGAAATTCTTAGGAATTCAGAGAGTCAAAATCAGATATAAAGCAAGTGACTTGGATGTCATGTATTTACCGTTCTCTAATAATAGTACGATTAAGTTGCTTGAAGACTTCGGTAAGACTCCTATTTATAGGACTACTTTGAGAAATGGTCCTGCCATGATTGGTAGTGAGCCTAAGTTTGAAGATCTGCCGGCTATCGAAGATCTTAAGCATAATGATATCCATGGTTCTATTTTCAGCACAGCGGTTAATTCCAGTCCTGCAGATTCTATTGCAGATTTGGATGTCGCATTTAAACCTGTTGATTATAGAATGATGGTGTCTCATCTTGTTGATCCTTTGATTTATTTCGGTAATGATCATCCGACTTATATCGATCCTATAGTCATTTACCCAAATTAAAGAATTCTAGGAGAGGAATTATCCTCTCCTAGATTTTAGTCTGAATATTTGGTGTTATATGAATCAATTGCGGCCTTTTCAGAATTGTAGATGTAACTAGTAAGAATACTCATATAGTTCTTAGGAAGCATATATGCAGTCTTCTTATTGAATTCCTTTACATCTGCCATATCATTCATAAGGAGGATGATAAAGTACAATTCCGGATTCCCATAGATATCATAGCAGAGCAGTTTAGGCTTGTAGCAATACTTGCGATATTGATCATCATCAAATTTTACAAGCACAGAAGCTGCTTTAAGCTCTGAGAGATAGTCATTGATTGTATCATATAGAGAAACCTTAGTTCCATTAGACATAGTCTCAATGAAAGAGAAGGTTTGATATGTCAAAGAGTTATCTTTTCCAGATGCAACGAGTTCTTCAATTGTAGTTGTATTAATAGGTAGCAATTTAATTACCTCCCCTATACAAAAATAAACTATTACAAACTTTATATTAATCTATTGTTTGGGCTTGCACTCCTTGATGGGGTGCAGGCAGATTTTAACAAAGGAGAAATAATTATGACTAAGCATGATCAGATTGCTAAAAGCTGGGTTAAGATTAATGCATCACAACTCCAGCATATTCTTTACTTTTCTGGTCTTCAAATTAAGTCTGTTCGTACTGGTAATGGGTATAATTCTGCACGGAAGTATTCTATTGTAGATCATCTCAGAACCAGACACTACTGGGATGTAGTAGCATATTCCTATTCCAAGGTTAATGATCCTTATGGTCATAATCCTGATGGAAGAGTTTTAAATGACGCAGAGATTTATCTCAATCCTAAATTTCTGCATTTAATTAATGGTATTTGAAAGGAGAATTTAAAATGGATCCCCTGAGTTTGAAATTCAATAAAATGATCATGGAGGAAATTGGTCTGGAAGTTGGTGCTAGACAGCGCCTCTATGATCAGGATACTGGCTGTCTTGTACAGCTTGAAGGCAAAGACCTTGTTGCTCCTGGTGCTTCTTCTGGTAAAGAAGCTCAGGAATTCGATCCTTATAACAGCACTAGAATGATGTCTCAGATCTTCGGCTATTACACTAGAAAGTTGGCTGAATCTGGTGAGGCACCTGAGTATGGTGTTGTTTACAATGTGGATTGTGGCAAGGGACTGAGTAGAGTAGAGATCAAGAATGATAATGAAAAGCTCAGTTCTAAACCTTATATGAGAGATCAGTGTAAGTATGCTGATTTGATTCTTCAGATTAATGGAGATGAGAATCCTGATCTCAAAGAATTTGATGTAAGAAAAGAACCTTTGAAGAAGTCTTCTGTTAAGGCTGCTCCAAGAAAAAAGAAATAAGGAGGAAAATTCTATGTTGTTCACTTACAAGAAACCGTCTGATAAGGTTATTAATGAAATCAATAATCTCGCAGAAGCAAACTATCCCTCTTTGCCTCCTGCTACAGAGCTTAAGAGACTTGCATTGGAAATCTGCAAAGAGAATGGTATTGATGATCCTTGTCAGGGTGAATTGAATCAGGCTCTGGTGGTAATTAATTATCGCCTTAGCAAAAAGACTAGTGAAATCATTTCCAATAAGTATTGTGATATTGAGAAGGGATCTACTCTATGACTTTTCAATTTAATCAGGGGCAAGAAAGAGTTATTAGTAATGCCGTAAATTGGTTCTTTAATAGCTCTGAACAGGTCTTTCAGTTTTCTGGAAGTCCTGGTACTGGTAAATCTGTAGTTCTCAATGAGATTGTAAATCTAATCTCTAAAAAGAGAAATATCAAAGTTGCTCCTATGGCATACACAGGTGCTGCAGCCATTGTTATGAGAATGAAAGGAATGCCTTTTGCTAAGACTATCCATTCATGGCTCTATAAATGTGTAGAAGAACCTGTATTTGATAGCTATGGAAATCCTGTAATGGATAAGTACTTCAATGTCCCTATCACTAGTTTGAAATTTGTTCCTAATATTGAGGAAATGAATCCTATTGATCTCATCATTATTGATGAGGGAGGCATGGTTCCTATGGAAATGAGAGATGATCTTCTAGCTACAGGAAAGAAGATTCTTGTAGCTGGAGATATCTATCAGATTCCTCCTATTACTGGAACACCTGCATTCCTGACTACAGGGCATGTAGAAATGCTTACTGAGATTATGAGACAGGCAGAAGGATCTGCTATTGTTTATCTGTCTCAGAGAGCTCTTCATGGACTTCCTATTCATTTGGGAGTTTATGGAGATTGCATGGTAATCCAGGAGCATGAGCTTACTAAGGAAATGCTTGCTTATGCAAATATTATCCTTACTGGTACTAATAGAACTAGAGAGAAATTCAATAGATTCTTTAGAAACCAAATTCTTGGAGTAGATGGACCTCTTCCTCATATGGGAGAGAAACTTATCTGCAAAAGAAATAACTGGGCTCTTGAATCTGGTGGAGTAAATCTTACGAATGGTATGTCTGGAATTGTAATTAATCAGCCGGATGTCCGTTCTTATAAGGATAAACTCTTCCAGATTGATTTCAATCCTGTCTTAACCAATTGCCCATTCTATGATATCTCTGTTGACTATGATTATTTCGTAGCTTCATTTGAGAGAAAGCAAGAATTAAGACAGATGAGAAGGCCTCGACAGGCTAATCAATTTGATTTTGGATATGCTCAGACTGTTCATACTGCTCAGGGTTCTCAGTGGAGAACTGGAATCTACATGGAAGAACCTATGAAGGATATGAACCAGTTGAATTATACAGCTATCTCAAGATTCTCCAATAGCTGTATTATTGTCCAGAATAATGCAAAATATTACGTAGGAGGTAATCTAGTATGAGCGAAGAAATTAAGAAAAATAAAACTCCTATAGATCCATTAATATTTGAACCTGGTGCTCCTTTGGCTCCTAAAGAAGAGCCTAAGAAGAAACCTATTAGACCTGCTATATTCGAAGCTCCTGTAAAGAGTTTTGAAGATAAGACCTATCTGGTTCTCATTGCTAATGATACAGATGATGATCTTAGTGATGGAAACTTCAAGATCTGCCATGGTCGTACTGATTGCTATAGATTTATTGAAACTCTTTTGGAGTCTTATGGAGACTCTATTGATATTCATAAGTCTATTGTAATGACTGAGACTAGGCAGACTGAAACTGAGACTGGTGATATCAAGTACTACATGATCAATATTCCTGAGTGTGTATCTATGTATTCATTCTGCAAATCTGTAGAAAGCTATTATGGCGAATATGGATTTGATATTGAGGGGTACAATAAAGGATATTCTCAGGAAGAAATTGAAGAGAATAAACTTGTTGATCCAGATCCAGATAAGGAAGCTTTGTATGGAACTTTCGCTGAGTTCTTGAAACTTCGAGATCATAATATCAAAGAGACTTTCTCTGATACTCAGACTCCTTTTATTGAAGGACTTGATAATCAGAAGAAGTATGATTTCAATGATGGAAACGGTATAAACGTCTAATTGAATTATATACTATATCATTGAATTAATCAAGTAATTTGTAAAGGAGAATTAGAATATGGCAAACTTTAATAACAACAATCGTCCTAATAAGAAGAGGGCACCAAAGATCAATAATCCGGATCCCATGTCTAATGTAAGAGACATGGGAAGATATGGAATTAGGGTTATCAGGGAGATTGCAAAGGGAAAGTTCAACTTCTATAATGAAGGACATATTTTCCGCAATCCTGATTTCACTAATGCAACTTTGAAAGAAGTTGAGAAGAAAATTCAGGAAGCGCAGATTCATGTGACTGCTATGCAGTTTGCCTATCAGAACTCTCAAGATTATATGATCAACAAGGTTTTGATGGATGACATGAAGATGCTTGAAGGCTATCAGCTGGTCTATTCTGTGCTCAGAATGATCGCTGATAATGCTTATGACACTAGGTATTTACAGATCTTGCTGACGCAGTTGCCGAAGTACAAGTACAACATGTAAATAAAAGCATAAGCAATAGCGTGGTAGAGTGCGATATGCTCTACCACGCTTAGCTTTATCTCTGCGACTTCTTATTTTTTAAAGGAGGTATACAAAGTATGACCAAAGAACAGCTTAAGTTTCTTGAGTCGAAGCTTAATAAAGATAATGGAAAAGGCCGTACTTTAGCTCTGTCTACCCAGTATGATCTGGATAATAATGTCACTTTTAGAAATAACAACGACTTTGTTATTTTTGATGATGACCATGAGCTGATCTACTGCATTGCCGCAAATAGACAGTCTAACGTAAAAGATGAAGCTCCTTATACTGTCATTACTTCTCCTTATGAGTTCTTGCAGTATACTGAGCATAATCTCGATCTTGATGGGCTCAAAGAGGCTCTCGATGATCTCTTTGCTCCTATGCTGAAGGGTGATCAGAAAAAGATCATCCTGAATTGGGCTGAAAACCTGCCTGTCCATCCCAAGAATCCTAACGTTGGTATGGATTACTATAAGAAGAAAGCTCCTCAGATTTCCCAGAAGCCTATTACTTCTGAGATTCTGAAGTCTGAGGCTGCTGCTCCTGAACTTGATCATAGCGCTAGCTATATCAAGAAGATCACTAAGAGTGTCAATGGCTTTATTGCTGGTATTCCTGCAAAGAATGCAGCTTATAGTTCTGTCTCTCTGGTAAATAACAATGTTTCTATCGTGATCAATTCCTCTGATAATTTGGAATTAGGTCTCACCGAATTCCTGGCTGGGCTTGAAGGTCTTGACTCCGTTGAGTTCAAGCCTGAGAAAGGTGAGACTGTCACTATGACTATCGAAAATAAAGATAGTTATAATACTTTCAAAGAAGGAGTGATTAAATTTATGCCTACAAATCAGAATGAGACTGCTTCTGGTACGTTCACTGGTGCTGTTGGTGAGAAGACTATTGTCTATACTCTCAACGTCAAGTACTATAACAAGGAGCAGGATAAGGTTCGTGTAAATGGCGTTTCTTATCCTACTGTGCAGGCTGCACTGACTGACATCGGTGCTGGTACTGCTACCATTGCTCTGAATAACGATATCTCTGAAAGCATCACTATTCCTGAGGGTGCTGATATTACCCTGGATCTGGCTGGTAAACAATTCTCCAACAATGGTGATGCTACCATCTGCAACAAGGGTAAGCTGACTATTACTGGTGCTGGTGTTATCGATAATACCACTCATGGTAAGGCCTGCCTGACCAATGAGATGGGTGGTGAGGTTACCATCCTTGGTGGTATCTTCACTCGTTCTCAGGAGTCTGGCAAGACCAATAGCTTCTATGCTATCCAGAATATGGGTACCATGGTTATCGGTGCTGAAGGTGCCGAGAACAATATCGGTGTTGCTCTGGAAGGTGATTACTCCAGCATGATCTGCAATGAGATCGATACCGATAAGTACACTGTTCCTGAAGGCACTCACTGCAAGCTTACCATCTATGGTGGTAACTTCGAGGGTGGCCTGAACACTATCAAGAATGGTGAATGCGGTATTCTCGATATCAAGGGTGGTACTTTCTCCAACTCTGTTCAGTGCGCTGTTCTGAACTGGAATGATTGTACTATCAATGGTGGTACCTTCGAGTGCGAGAACCTGCCTTGTGTCTCCAACGGTAAGTACAATAATGTTGCTCAGGGCAAGCTTATTATCAATGATGGTGAGTTTACTTCTGGCACTGCTAATTGCATCGATACTGTTGAGAGCTATCCTTCCACTGATATCTCTGTCAATGGTGGTACTTATTCTTCCGATCCTGCAGCTTATGTCGTTTCTGGCTATAAGTCTGTCAAGGGTGATGATGGTAAGTATACCATTCAGGAGGCTACTCCTGAGGAGAAGATCGATGATGTTATCGAAGGCGTGACCGGTATTGAGGTTGAGAAGGATCCTTCCGCTGAGAATACTTTCAATATCACTACCGATGATGGTGCTATCTCCGATAGCGGTCTGTTTGACAAGGTTGCAGCTGTTGAGGGTGTAAAGACTATCGTTGTCTCTAATGGCACTGATTCTGTCACCTACACTGAGGGTGGCGATCTGGAGGCCTTTAAGGCTTCTATCGATGGTCTGTGTCCCAAGGATACTGCTTCCGGCACTGTAACTTTGACCATGACTGTGACCATTCAGTAATAAAATAATAAAGACATAACGATTAGGTACGTGGTTCTTACCACGTACCTAATTGCCCTTATTGCGTTCGATTACGTTTGCTCAGAGTAGTAAATTATAACCGATTAAACTAAAAAATAAGTGCATATTATAGTGGTAAGACCTAGAGATAATTAGTTGGTTTCATACCTTTGCAAGACCCTATAGTATGGCTCTAATTAATTATTTCGAAGCGAATTCAAAATTATTTATATGGAGGAACTAAGTATGAACTATCCCTATCAGAACCAGATGCCCACTAACCCGTATGTGAACAATGGTTATCCCACTTATGCTGGACCGCAGTATGGTGTCGGCATTAACCAGATTCCTAAGGCTCGCTACACTCAGCCTCTGACTCCTGAGCAGATCAATCAGCTCCGCTCTCGTGGTGGTGCTTTCAAGATCGAAGTCACCGAGGAAGATCTGCTGCGTGCAGCCTGCACTCATAAGGAAAATGGTCATCCGACCCTGGTTGTTGAGGGTCAGAATCCCGAGACTGGCAATGACATCCTGCACTGCACTATTTGCGGTGAGACCTTCGAGATGGTTGACTACAACCGTGCCGAAGTTGAGAAGGCTGTTAAGCTGATCGAAGATCTGCTGCAGACTTCCAAGGCTCTGTATCTGGATATTCCTGAGCAGCTCGCTACTCAGTATTATCAGATGATCCCCCTGCTGAAGATGTTCCCTGAGCTGTATGAGCGTGCTCAGAAGAACTTCTCTATGTATGAGAATGCTCTGGGTTATCAGCCCAACAACATTGCCGCTGGTACAAATGGCTTTGCTATGATGAATAGCATGCTGAGCAATCCTTATGCAGCTGTTGGCGGTTACAATATGTATGGCCAGCAGCCCATGGGCTATGGTCAGCCCATGCCTCAGCAGCCGATGATGCAGCAGCCCATGGGTTATGCCCAGCCTCAGCCTGTGATGCCTTATGCACAGCCGATGGGAAATCCTTATGGTAATCCCTTCATGACTGGTGCTCCTCAGCAGGTTGCCCCTCAGGCTCCTACTGCTGGTGTCGTTCCTCCTGCTCCTGCTGCTGATCAGTCTGCAGAAGTCACTCAGCAGAAGCAGTTCAACGTCTAATAATTCAGATCTGAATAGACGCAAGTTAAATAGAGATCTGGGTAGTCTTCGGGCTACCCAGATCTTCTTTTATCCTATTCATAATTTTGTTTTTATTTGTATACTATAATTGTGAAAGGAGTGAGATTAACTCATGAAAAAGAATACTCTTGAAACTTTAGAAGGAATCGTAAACAATCTCGAAGAAGTCGTTTCTCATGATTATGATCCAAATAACTTTCAGGATGTAGATATTTATAAGTCTATTTCTATTCTGAAAAATAAAGTTGGTTATTATCGATCTAATTATGATGTCCTAGAGACATTGAGAAAGGCTACTTTAGAGAAGGAGAAATCCTGAAATCGTTCTAAATTCAAAATTATGGATGAGGATACTGTTATACCTCATCCATAACAAATAGTTAAGAGGTGATTTCTTAATTATGGCTAAGAAAATTGAAGAGAATAATGTAAATCCTGATCTGTCTAAATTTGAAGACAGTATCAAAAACTATGGTGATAAAATTAAGAAATTAGCATTCGCTGAGGCAGTAAGACAAAGTCCTGGTTTCTATATTGGTAATATTGGAAACGATGGATGGAAAGGCTGTCTTAGAGAAATTATCCAGAATGCTTTCGATGAAGCAGTTCGGGCAGACTCTCCATGCAATTATGTCAGGATTGTTTTCGATGAGAGAAATCAATCTGCGATGGTAGAAGATACCGGTCGTGGTGTTCCTCATGGAAAAATGCAAATTATCTATTCTGAAGAACATTCGAGTTCTCATTATGAGAATACCAAGGGCAGTGGATATAGTAGTGGTACTCATGGTGTCGGTGCAGGTGTTGCAATGGCACTCTCTGAGAAATTTATTTCTACGTCCTTTGTCTTGGGTACAGCTCATGAAGTGTCCTTCAGTAAAGGTAAGATTGTAAAGCCTGAGCATGAAGTAAAATGCCCGAAGAATAGACAGGGAACTACTGTTTATCTTGAACCCGATACAAGTGTATTGGGTGTTGTTTCTTTGTCTAGTCATGAAATGTATGCACTGATTGCCAATATTGTCCCTCTGTTGCCTCTCGGCACTAAGGTTGACTTTACTGGTATTGGTGCAGATGGAAACGTTCTGGTTAATGAGACTCTTATTAACCAGGATGGTATTTATGAGTATTTGAGAAGAAAGACTCAGACTCCGTTAATCAACCCGATCACTTTTTCCTGTGATACGGGTGTAATGAGAGCTGAGGCAGTATTCACTTATGACTCTAGCGACTTAACATCTGCAGAAGATATTATATCTTTTGCAAACTTCACGAATACTACTGGTGGTGGTACTCATGTAATGGGATTCTTAGATGGTGTTTGCACTTATCTGAGAAACTACATGAATAAAATCTACCTTGGAGAAAAGTCTAAGCTGTCTGTAACAGCTAATGATATTAAGACTGGTCTCAAGGGAGCCATCAGTGTAGCCCATATCAATCCTATATTTATGGGCCAGTTTAAAGGTATCTTGTCCAATAAGGACATTTATGACTTCGTAAAGAAGTTGACTACAGATGCCTTAGATAACTGGAGTAAGACGAGTCCTGGTGAACTTACTAAACTTTGTAAGTTTATCAAGGAGGTTGCAGAGATCAGAGCGAAATCTGAAACAGAAAAGATTAAGCTTTCTGATAAATATTCTCAAAGTAAAATTACAGGTAAACCTAAGGACTACGTACAACCATCTGGAAATAAAAATCTGGAGTTGTTTATCGTAGAAGGAAAATCTGCTAAAGGCCCCGCAACAAGTGGACGTGACTTCCACTGTCAAGGAGTATTTCCGATTAGGGGCAAACTGCCTAGAGTTATGGGCCTATAGATAGTAATGTCTATAGCAAACTTCTTTAATTGCTGGAAAGCTAAGTGAGAAATCATATGCTAATCAGCAGCCAAGTATAATTCACTAAAGAAAGGAAATAATACAAATGAAACTGTATAGATATTCAACAGTTGATGATGATATAGGGTTTCTTCAGGAGGCATACAATTACGATGATGAAAATGATTGTATTTCTGATAAACTATCAGATGACATATGGAAATTAACAGCTATCTTTGAAGATCAACTTCAAGCTCCTGACGTAAGAATACCTGAAGGAACAAAATTCTATTTCACTGAAAAAGGAAATAGAAAGTTTCACAAAGCAATCAAAGCACTTTGTGATTTCCTTAGTGAGAATGAAATAGCAGACCTGGATTGCAAAGTTATTGATATGCCTGATGAAGGAGTAATTTATCAGGATACATACCAGGTGGCTATTTATAATAAAGGTTCAACGACTATCCCGCAAGGGAGTAGGGCTCAAGTGAGTTCGAAATGGGAGGCATCCAAAAAAAAGTAGGTGAATAATTTGGATGGTGATATAGTCTGAGCTTCCATGGAAACATGGAGAAGTTCATAAGAGAACTGCATGGAGTAACGAACCATGTGAACACAGCTGAACGCGTTTAAGGAAAGCAGATCCAAATTCCTTAGTAATCCTGAAGTGGCTGCCATTATCTCTCTAGTAGGAGGAGGATATGGTAGAGATTTTGATATCAGCAAGGTTAAATGGGATAAAGTCATTGCCTTTGCTGATGCAGATGCGGATAAATAGTGGGAGCTGTCCGCTGCAGTAGAAATATTGTAGAAATAAACTTCTTTAATTGCTGGGAACTCTCGAAAGAGACAATCAGCAGCTAAGACTCATAATAAAATGAAAGGAGATGATAATATATGAGTAAAGTTCAACGACTATCGAAAAGGTAACTAGATGAGAAACTCTAGTGAGTAACTGAGTAGAGTAGGAGGAATCCGAAATGGGAAGCATCTTAACAGGTGGAGCTGAAGATGATGATATAGTCTTGCTCTATGGTGACATAGAGGTATAAAATGGGATCCCACATCGATTGCCTGTTGTTAAGATTTGTCCTGATGTATATGCCAGGACTCATTGAAGCAGGTAAGTTTTACAGAGCTGTACCGCCTCTGTATGGAGTAAAGATCAGTAAGAATAATACTAGATACTTTACTTCTACTCTTGACTTCACGAAGTATCTTCAAAGTATTTTCTTGAAGTCTCATAGTCTCACAGATATCAAGAATAGAGCTATCTCTTATAAAGATTGCACTGGCATCTTTTATAGAAATAGAAACTATGTGAGAGATCTAGAGATTATTAGCGATACTTTTGCAATTGATGCAGATCTTCTGGAGAATGTCCTATATGAATTGGCTCCGTATATCGAACTCGGTTCTGAAGAACTGGTTTGTAATATGGCTGCTAAAAAGAAGGCTGCTCCTAAGAAGAAGAAAGCAGTTTCCAAAAAGACAAAGGAGACTGTTAAGAAGGCTAAGGCTACAAAGAAAGTAGCTATTGATGAGGATGAAATGGATGATGCAGAAGAAGAAATTCTTCCCATTACAAATGATTCCGTAATCAATAAGGTTAGCTATTTTATTAGACCTGAATTCAATGCTAAGAAGATGGCTAAGAATTTGAAGAAGAAATATCAGTTCCTTGAAGTGGAAACTATCAATGGAACTATTCTTCTTAAAGGTCTGGTAAATTCTAGATCTCAGTATGTATTCCTGAATGACAAGTTCATTTCCAGTTGTATCGAGCTTATTAATATCATCAAAGGAAATGACGAATATTATAAGCTTGATGGGAATACTGTATCTATCTATACTCTTATGAGAGCATTCGAATCCATGACTCCGTCCAATATCACCAGATATAAAGGTCTGGGCGAGCAGAACGGCTATGAGTTAGGTGAGAGTGCAATGAGACCTGATGGAGCTAGAACTCTTATCAGATACACAATCGAATCTGCTAAAGAAGAGATTGAGAGTATTAGAAATACTGAGTCTAATATGTATGCACTTCTGAGAGATCTCAAGGTAGACCGTTCTGAAGTTGAGTGAAAAGATCGTGGTAGGGATATATTATCCCTACCACACTTTTAATAAAATAATGTAAAGGAGTAAATTATTATGGAAGAAACTAAAGTTGGAGTGGAATTCGGCAAACTCAAGCTTACCTGGAATGTGGAAGATGATAATAGGTATGAGAAGCCTGATCTTGAGACAAAGAGAATCACATTCAAAGAATATCCTGGCTGCTATATGGTGGTTACAATGGGAGATAGCTTCAAGTCTAATGAGAGTTTTGGATCTAACTTTATGATCGATGATATCATTGGAATGATGACTCTTTCTAATTGTGGTTGTCATCTCTTTACTCTCATTGAAGACCTTTATGTAGCTCCTGAGCTGAGAGGTAAAGGCGCAGCTAGGAATATGATTGAAGAGCTAGTTGAATATGGTTGCACCGATGACCGTATTCTGTTCGCCAGAGCTCAGCTTCTCCATCCTGAATACACAGATGATATGCCTGAAGCAAAGAAAGCTATTGCTATGGGCAGTATCTGTGGCTGGTTTGAGTATAATAACTTCGTATCTACGAACTCTTTCAACCAGTTTGAGTATTCAAGAGGATTTGTATTCAGAAACTACAAGTCCAGAGAGCTCATCAGATGGTTCAATGAGAATGAATGGAAAGAAACCTTCCATGTAAAAGACGATGACTAAATGATATAATAGAGGGGCTATTTTGCCCCTCTATTATTTTTTCTATGAAACCGTAAAAGTCACCTACGATACTTGTATATTATAGTAGTAGAATAAAGAGATATACCACTATATCTCTTATAAAATACCTAGCTCCCAGGGACAAGGGAAGGAGAATATATTATGAAGATCGAAGTTACCATGAGCAAAGAGAATATCGCTGTTGTTGAAAATGGCATCCGTGGGTTCGGGGAAGTCATTATCCCCGATGAGCCTTGGGATATCGATCGGCAGATCGATATCTTCAACGAAAACCTCAAGCCTTCTGATGAGAAACTCATCAGCAAGTTTGCCTCTAAAAAGGTAGAGGCAACTCCCAATGGCCGCAAGGTCATCATTACTATTGACGACGAATTCGTCGGGGATGCCTTCAAATTTGTTTTGAAGGCAATGGAAATCTTCAAGCCGGCAATTAAGCTGTTTGCTGGCTTAAAGGCCATGCTGAAAAGCATGTTCGACGATGTCACCAAAGAGTCCAAGAGATTTGGTGATAAGTGGAAAAATGACTCCCACTTCGAAGTGGGAGCATGGTACAGCGATAACAAGGCAATTCGTGGCTATACGATCAAAGAGATCGATAATACCACGAAGAGTGAAAAAATCAGACACAAGATGGTCTGCGGTGGAAAGACAGCAATGGCTATCTTGGAGGATGCCATTAATGGAACCAATGACTGTATTGTTGAACTTCACTATACAGTCATTGATAGTGCTGCTACTTATGAAGCAGCAAAAGCCATTCTTCGGAATGCATATAAAAAGGATTTCGAAGAAATCAACAAAACTAAGTCCAGCATCACACTGGACAACGAGTAAGAAGAATAATGGGCGGATTAATTTCCGCCCATTATTTTTTTGTATATGAAAGGAGTATAGTAAAATGACACTAAATGTTTATTTCAATTCAGAAGAGCAAATTAATTATTTCAAAGAGAAGTTTGATAAGCTCAATGAATTTCTAGACTTGCCTGATGAATCTATTCCTATTGAAGTGGCTCGATCTGATAATGATCTCTATATCTACATAGCTGATTCCTTTGCCAAATATTGTACTGATTTCTTATTCTCATTACTCTCTATTAATCTCTCTAGAGGAGAAACTTCTAAATATAGAATGGAACAATTAGCAAAGAAATTTAGAAGAGCAGCGGAAGAATATTTGATGGCATCCATAGTTTAAGAATTAAGAAGGGCTCTATACTAGGGCCCTTCTTTTAATTTTTTATCTTTTACTAATAAATTAGCACAACTCAAAAATAATGGTGAATTCATAATTTAATTCACTAATATTATTTATATTTATTTTTGGAGGATGTGCTTTATGAACGATCGCAGAAATAACAACAACAACCGTAGAGGTGGCTATAATAACAATAACTACAATGGTGGTTATAATAGAAGTAATGATAAGGAGCCCAAGAAGGACTGGCGTAAGCGTACCACTCATCAGCCTAATGGTCTCCCCAAGAACCTTAGAGTAGAGATTCCTGTGTCCTGCTATGGAATCACTAAGAATGGCAAAGAATATGATGGAACTTCTTTCATTGATCTGATGGAAGATCTTCAGAATAATAGCACATTCTCTAAGATTTCTATCCCTGTATATATGCCCGCTTCCTATGTCAATGATAATCCCGAGGCTAAGTGGAATACTATCATTGGCTACATCAAGGAATTCTCTGAGACTGGTGATGCTACTATCGTGGTGTATGCCAAGTCTATCAAGGTATTCCAGAAGATTGCTGATCCCATTATTGTTCCTCGCGTCGCTATCAAGGATGGTGTTTGCACTTGCATCATCGGCCTTGACATTATCGACCGTAACGACATCAAGAAGTAAAATGAGATACCGGAGAGGTAAATCCTCTCCGGTATTAGCTTTTTTGAACTATATAGTAATCGACAAAAATTACACATTCAAAAGAGCTACTTATAGAACTGCAAATTCTATAAGCTCAAGTAGATTGTATGCACGCGCCCACCATCTTATTCTTATGTTGGAATTTGATAGATTCTTACAAAGAATAAGATGGTGCAAGGAAATAAATCCTTGCACCGTAAAAAATTTTGATTGCATATTATACATATGCAGAAAGAAAAATAATGATAGAAAGGTCGTAATATTATGTTTATTGAAATGCTTGCAGAAAATTGTGGTTTAATTCATGAGAATAATATGAGATTAGAATATAAAGGAAAAATTACAAAAGTTGAAATGTATGAAGGAGGAACAGCTGAAAATCTTCCTCATTGAGTACGGATTAAAGTTTATAAAAATAATTCTGAAAATAATGTAATGATTCCATATGTTCCAGAAACGAAATTGGTAAATATGAAAAAGAAAAGCAATAAAAATAAAGATATAAAACCAGAAGATATAGATTGTGCTATTGGATTCTGCGTATTTGCATCTGATGAAATAGAAGATTCATTCACCGATGCAGATAATATTACTAGAAGCAATATTGAATTGGCCAATAAAGCTTTTAATAAAGCCAGTGATAATTTAAAGAAGAGATGCATTAAAGTAGGAAAAGGTTTAGAAGATTACGATAATGTAAAGGATGAGATTGAGGAGGCTAAAAGAAAATATGAAAGAAATTAAGTATCTTGATAAAGTCAAGATTTATGAGGGGACAAGATTTAGTATCAATACAAAGCATGGCAAATATTCTAGAAGATATTTCAATACTCTAGAAGAGGCTATTAAGCATGCACATCCTTCTGGAAGAAATGGATTTGTATATGTATGCTTAGATAATGATAAAGCTTCTGATATTATTCCAGATAAATTAATAAAATATGGGGAAGCTATTGAATTATCTAAATTTGCGAAATCTAGATATATTCTTCTAGATCAGGCAAAGAAAGAAGTATTATTTGAATTCTTTGTAATCAATGGAAGTAATTATGACTTTGATTATAATATTCTTTTTGGAGAATCTGAATTGCTGTATAATGGGCAAACTGAAGTTGCTGTAACTTCTGGATTTTTCAAAAATGAAAAGATTGTGATTAATACTTTCTTTAAGAAGTCTGATAGTAGATCTGCTTTGCTTGATCATTATTTGCCATTCAATAATGCAGATTGCAGGATTATATATTTAGATGATGAATATTTTGATCCTGTGCCTTCTAAAGCAATTAAATAATCATCATAGAGAGGGAGATTTCTTCTCCCTCTCTATTACCTATCTTAATTATATATTATTTTTTTGTAAACCCTATATTAACCTTATAAGGAGTGATTAAGAATGGCTGAAACAATTTTGAATAAGTCATCTAATGAACAATTCAAGGATGACTATACTCGATATGCTTTATACACAACTTATAAACGAGTTCTCTCTGATATGAGAGACGGATTAAAACCCGTCCAGAGAAGAATTCTCTGGGCCATGTTTCATGATACCAAAGCTGTTACACATACTGTAAAGTCTGCAGCAGTTGTTGGTGATGTAATGAAACTATACCACGGTCATGGCGACATGAGCATATATAGCACTATTAAACCGATGACTAACTGGTTTGAATCTAAAGTCCCTCTGGTAGATAACCAAGGTTCTTTTGGTAACCTTGAAGGTGATCCTGCATCAGCTCCTCGTTATACTGAGTGCAAATTATCTAAGTTTGCACTTGAATGTGTAATTGGAGAATTGGGTAATACTACTAAGGCAGTAGACTGGCTGAATAACTATTCCAATACTTGTCTTGAGCCTGAATATCTTCCTGTGAAGGTACCTCTGTTGCTTGTTGAAGGAAGTCTTGGAATTGGTGTTGGATTGCGTGCAGATATTCCTGCCCATAATCTTGGAGAGGTTATCGATGCAGCTATCTATCTGATGCATAATCCTGATGGAAATATTGCTCTTGTTCCTGATCATTGTATGGCTTGCGAAATCTATGATTGTGATTGGGAAAAGATTGCTAAGACTGGATTTGGCCATTACAAGATTAGAGGTAAGATCGATATTGAAAACTACAAGGGTAAAACAGCTCTTGTAATTAAGTCTCTTCCTGATATGACTTTCTTGGATACAATCAGAGAGAAACTCGAAGAACTTGTAGAAAAGAAAAAGATTATTCAGATTGAGAATATGTATGATGAGTGTACTCCTGATACAATGAGATTTGTCATTGTTCTTAAGAATGGTGCAGATCCTAATTATGTCAGAGAGGTCATTTATAAGAACACCAAAGTCGAGCAGACTGTAAGAATCAATATGGAAACTCTGTATAAGTTTAGACCTATGAGAATGTCTTATAAGTCTTATCTTTTGAGCTTCATTGATATGAGAAAGCTCACAAAGTTCAGAGTGTATTCCAATGTCCTTCAGGATATTCAGACCAAGATTCATGAAAGAGATGCATATATCAAGGTTCTGGAATCTGGAGAAATTGATAATATCATTGCAATGATCAGAAAGCAGAAGAAGACAGATGACTCTATTCTGATTGATTATCTGATCAAGAAGTTGAAGATTACTGATCTTCAGGCAAGATATATTATCAATGCAGATCTTCGTAGACTTTCTATTGGCTATTTGAACAAGTATAAGGCTGAAGCTGTTGAACTTGAGAAACAGCGTAAGTATTATATGGATCTGATTGTCGATGAAAAGAGAATCGAAGCTGAGATTGAAGCTGAATTGCTTGATATCAAGGCTAGATATGGAAAGCCTAGAATGTGCAAGCTCATCAAGGGTACTGATGATCTTGATATTCCTAAGGGTGAGATGACTATTGCTGTTACTGAAAAGAACTTTGTCCGTAAAGTTCCTGGAGGTACTGCTATTGGTAGCTTTAGAAATGACTCTGTGAAGTCTATGATTAAGATTGATAATACTGATAGTATTATGATCTTTGATGAGCAGGGTCGTGTCTTCAAACTTCCTGTGCACAAGATTCCTTTCACTGATAGACAGTCTAATGGTACTGATATTAGATTCCTTGTAAAAGGACTTACTGCTAATATCAATTGCATTATTCCTGAGTCTGTCATTAAGGAACTTGCTAAGAAGGGCACTCATAATAACAAGCACTATCTGATTTCTATTACCAGAAGTGGCTTGTATAAGAGAATGGATCTTGATGACTTCATCAACGTTCCTCCTTCTGGCCTTCTGTATGCGAAGTTGGATCAGCCTGATTTTATCAAAGATATTATCATTGCTCATTCCAATTTCAATATCATTATCTATTCTGATAAGAAGGCTGTATCTGTCAATGTAAATGATATTCCTTATCTGAAGAGAAATACTAAGGGATCTAGATCCATCTATAATGCTGATGTGGTTGATGGTCTCTGTGTTATCGATCAGACTAAGAGTGATATCATTGTGATTACTGAGTCTGGTAAGCTTAATCGTATTCCGATTATGTCTTTGCCTATTAATTCTAATAAGAAGGGATTCAATGTAATCAAACTCAGCAGTGGCGATAAGATCAATAGTATCGTGAGTGGTAATGATAGCAATGTAATTTGCATCAAGACTCTCAAGAGTTATTATGAGATTCCTGTCGCTCAGCTTCATGTGGGAAGTTCTGTAAGTGGTGGTGAGAAACTCATTGCTATGAAGGCTGACCAGATGATTCGTTGCTGGATTAAGTAAATTGAAAAGGGTAGGTTCTTCCTACCCTTTTCTTTTTTTATTAATTCTTAAACCACTTATTAAAAGAAGGTGGTATTTAATGCAAGATAAATTTATTTTCTTAGATGTGGATGGTGTCATCAATCCACTAATAAATATTCGAATTAAGAAACAAAGAGGAGAACCAACTAGCTCATATCATATACAACTTCCTGGAGATAAACTCTATAGACTAAAGAGAATAGTCGATAATACTGGTGCTAAGATTATTCTTTCTTCTAGTTGGAGAATTGGATTTGATAGAGGCACTATGACTCCTTCTCCATCAGTTATCAATCTCTCTAATCAACTTCAGAGATATGGTATGGCTATTTCTGGATTTACACCACTTCAATATGATAGGCATAGAGGAACTGAGATATCTATTTGGCTTGCTAGATTTCAGAAGCAATTTGGATACATGCCTAAATATATTATAATTGATGATGAACTCTGTGATATTATTGATACGCATAGAGGGCACTGTGTTAAGACTACATCACTTCTAGGCCTTCAAGATGAGCATGTCAACATTGCAATAAATCTACTTAATAATTGAGGTGACTTATATGACTAGAGCAGCAGCTATTGAAGGATATAAAGAATATGTCGATCTGCATATTTCTAATGTAAAGAGAGCTTTTAAAGAGTTTGGAGAGGAACTTTGCAAGAGACTTTCTATTGATATGAGAAAGCTTGAATGGCAGATTGAAGATCATGATAGATCTAAGTACACAGAAGAAGAGTTTAATGGGTATAGACTCAATTTCTATAAATCAGATGAAGATGAAGAGTCTGAGGAAGAAGTTGCAGGCCTCTTTGATAAAGCTTGGTTGCATCATTGTCAAGTAAATTCTCATCATCCTGAATTCTGGCTATATGAAGATGAAAAAGGAAATATCCAAGCCTATCCTATGCCTAGATATGCTATTGCAGAGATGCTTTTAGACTGGCAGGCTATGGGATATACTCATAATGATAATGCTTATCTATACTGGAATAGTGATAAGTGTGTAAAGCCTTTGAATCCTGCAACTACAGAGATCGTGAACTCTGTGATTGATATATTTAAATGAGGAGGGATTTCCCTCCTCATTCTTCATTTGGCTATGAACCGTAAAAGTCTATGATTATACTTGTATATTATCATAGTAATAAAGTAGAATAATGTCATCCCACAAGTGACATTTTCTAAATATAAAATTTACTTAAAGGAGAAAAAGAAAATGAAAAAGACAACTGAATTGAAGGTCAGAATTGCTGGCCGTTGGATCGCAACTACAATCGAATGGATTGTTGCAACCATCCTCGTTACCATTGTTATGATGCATTTTAATGCATCTTTAGGATGGCTTCTGATCGTACCGGTGCCAATCGGTATGTTCATCGTTTCGCCATTTCTTTGTCGTAATGACGAAATTATTCGTCATTATGAAAAAATCTTAAAGAGAAAGGAGAGAAAATAATGAAAAATGCTCCGAGCTTCAAGAGAATTAAAGCTGAGGAGTTTGATATCGATGAAGGTATCGAGCAACTCAAGTCTCTTAGGATTTCCATGATCCTTGATTACATCAAGGGTTACCTCGTGGTACTTACGGTGTACCTCTTGTTTCAGATTCTGCAAATGAGTCTGTTGCATATCTATCCAAATAAAATCATATTGATATTAGGAGGTATACTTGCAGTTGTACTGACGTATTTCTTTAATCCTAAACCAAGAATGCTATTATTCCTGGTTAAGGATAATATTGAAATTCTGTTGCAGTTTAAGAAATGCCAAGAGACGGATAACGTTATCCTTTGGCATATTCTTAAACTTCATTCGGATTCATTTCGCCTAATGTGTGAAATGAATCAATTTCCTGGAATCGTTCCCGAAATCATAATCGAGAATAAATCTGAGGAAGAAGAGAAAGAGGATGAATAATCCTCTTTCTTTTTTATCCTGAAACATAGCATTAAGAGGTGATTACGTATGGCTAGTAGAGATACTCATGCTATTAAAGACCTTGTCTTTCCTTTGGTTGATAAGGCTTTGAAGTCTTCTAAGATAAAAGCAAACTACAAGAAATATGTAAATGATTTCTTTTCGAAGAGATCAGATGATGTATATGATTCTCTTCCTTGTTCAAGAATTTTATGTAGTGAAACAGAGATGGATGAACTGTTTAAAGTTCTTGAAATTGAAAAGTCTGAAATTGAAGCTGCAATAGGCCAAACTTATTACTCTGCAATTTCGAACTTCAATCCTAAAGCCGCACTACATGCGTTCACAGTGACCCAATTGTGTGTAATTAGGAGCCTCGATTTTACAAATTCGCGCCAGGAGAGGGATGTAAGTATCCTCCTCCTTGCATTCTCTGGAAAGTTCTATCCTTCACTACATTACCGTTCTTATCCCACTGTAGTGCCTGTTAGACACGTGATGGAATATGTAGTAAATAATAGTCTTTCTCAGAAATATGACCTTGCATCCAAGGGTTCTGTTATGGGTGCAGTTCAGTCAATAACAAATACTTGGTTTACTACTTATAAATCCAAGTTTAAGAGCTTTGATGATGAAGATGTTGTTTATCTTATCCAGCAGCTTCATTCTCGTATTGGTAGCTTTATGAAAAATATTGCTACTGAGTATTATAAAGTTTATGATGACAAAGATATCTATATGACTTATTCGTCTGACTCTTTTGAGCAGGGTGACTATCATCTTGCTGATAATGACGCTTTGAAGATTGAAAGACTCACTGAATCAGTCATGTCAGCTATTACTTCTAATGGAGTAGACTATAAACTTTGTAAAGCTTCTTCTGATGAGAATATTACTCCAAATGAAGCCAAGGCTGTCATTGAATCTATTGTAATGAACAAAGAAAATATTCTTCCCATGAAAGAATTGATTTCTCTCATGATTGGAACTTACTTTGTTTCTACAACAGATAAAGATGTAACTAATATATCTTTTATCACATTTTCAGTTGCTCCTAAGCCGAATGCAAAACAGAAAGAAGTTCTTAGACAGAAAGAGCTTATTGAAAACTTCTTGACGGAATCTGGAACTGCATATATGAGACGTAAATCTCGTCTTGCAACCAAAAATTCCTATGAAAGATGTGTAAAAATGTATTTTGCCCTTTTGATCCATAATGTTGCAAGAAAGGCCTAAATGCGTACGTTTAGGAACAAAATGCATTTTTAAAAAACTTCATCTATTATAATAGATATTTGACCATTTTTGCTCGTAGACGAAAAGGCGTCTACGAGCATTATTCGTACGTATTGAGTACGATTAGATGCGATAGTATTGTAGTACCTACTGTCTAATAGACAAAGTAATACTAATAATGATCGTAAGATCATTATATAATAAGCGAGAACCAAAACGCGAGAACCAAAACGCGATGGACAGAGGATTATATCCTCTGTCCTAATTTATTAGAAATAAATTATAAATAT
>ERZ1026884.220-NODE-220-length-41484-cov-82.019407_pt1 | contig 41484 bp, 68 predicted proteins | sample MGYA00380172_ERZ1026884 | MGnify/ENA primary metagenome ERZ1026884 (study PRJEB33269, sample SAMEA4719808) | human gut metagenome | biome: human-associated habitat; feature: organic feature; material: feces | place: Cameroon | collected 2013-10 ... | reverse complement strand
GCAGATCGGGTCATCCGGGGACTCTGCGAAGATCGGGTCATCCGGGGACTCTGCGAAGATCGGGTCATCCGGGTACTCTGCGCAGATCGGGTCATCCGGGGACTCTGCGCAGATTGACAGCACCGGAGAAGACTCGGTTATCTGCTGTGCTGGGCATGGTTCTGTAGTTAAGGCAAGAAAAGGTAGCTGGATCACGCTGTCAGAATGGAAATTTTCAGAAGAGAAAGGCCGACATATTCCTGTATGTGTCAAGACGGAATATGTAGACGGAGAGCGAATAAAAGAAGATACGTTCTATCGTCTTGTAAACGGAGAATTTACAGAAGTTAACTAATCAATACTGTCAAATGCATAAGACAGTGCATTTTAACATATCACAAATAAGAGAGCTGCCAAACGGCAGCTCAGGAGGTGTGAAGCAATGAGAGAAGAACTTAACGACAGCATAACAAAAACGGTAGTTAATTTTGTCACGCAATTACATGAAACAGAGGACGAATTTATTTTTGAGACAATTAGTCCGTTTTGCATAGATATACTAAGAAGAATGATATCCAAGAAAGAATTGAAAGAAATGCTTTTAAGAGCAGAACGAATGAAATGGAGACCGGCTGTGAATACTCCATCAGTTAACGAAAAAGGTTACAGTGAACGTATTCTTCTTAATTTTGCAAACGCATCTATTCATGAAATCGGCAGATACATTGATGACGGAGATGGTGGCTGTGCCTATTATATCGGTAATGATACCAAACCGTGTTCGATTTACGGACTTTTTGTAGATGCCTGGATGCCGCTTCCAGAACGGTATAAGGAGGATGAATGATGGAAGAATTAAAACCATGTCCTAGATGTGGAGCAAAAGCATATCTTTCAAGAGATGTGGCAGATGGATTTTATTTCGGATGGTCGGCTGGCTGTCCGAGATACTGCCACTACGATGGAATACACGGAACAACAATAGATACAGCCGATGGTGATTGCTATGCGGTACATGGAGCGAATTCCAAAGAAGAGGCTGTTAAGATGTGGAATAACCGTGTTGAGCATCTGAAAGAACGCGATCAGCAGACTGGATAGACGAAAAAGATATCTGTTCAGAGTGCTTTGGCGCTGCTAATTGCGACTGCAACGAGTGCGAAAGAAAGAAGTGAAAAAATGATTATTCATCTGAAAATTAATGAATTATGTGACTGCACCATCGGAGTCACGAAAAAAATGAAAGATGACATGATATCCTGCGAAAATGGGTTTTCTATCGAAGAATATCCTGATTGTAAAAAGTGCTCATGGGATCATGTCAAGGTTGGCAATGAAGATCTTTGCATGGTTCATAGAATCAGAGCTGCCGTTTTGAATAACGAAAGGAATGTCACATATTATGGTGAACAGTAAACAAAAAGGAGCCAGATTTGAGCGAGAATTGGCTAAAATCTTTCAAGGATACGGCTATGAAAATGCAAGAAGGACAGCTCAATATTGCGGAAATACCGGAGACGCTTCTGACGTGATCGGCCTTCCTGGCATCCATGTCGAGGCCAAAATGCAGGAACGTATGAGATTATACGAGTGGATGGCTCAGGCTGAAAATGACGCCGGAAACAACCGCGTGAAGCCTGTCCCGGCTGTCTTTCACAAGCAGAGCCGGAAGGACATTCTTGTGACTATGCGATTAGACGATTGGATGAAACTGTACGATGCGTACAGAGAGAAACTGAGACTGGGTGAAATGCCGCTGTCTCCGATGCTTGAAAGGGGTGATTAAGAATGGCCGAAAGGCGCATGTTTACACAGAAAATCATTGATTCGGATGCCTTTCTTGATATGCCGCTGACGACTCAGGCCTTATACTTCCACTTGAACATGAGGGCAGATGATGACGGGTTCATCAACAACCCGAAGAAGATCTGCCGGATGATCGGGGCATCTGATGACGATCTGAAGCTGCTGATTGCGAAAAGGTTTGTGCTTGCATTCGAAAAAGGTGTGATCGTCATTAAGCACTGGCGGATGCACAACCTGATTCGAAAAGACCGATACAGTCCGACGCAGTACGAAGACGAATTCATGAGTTTGGAGATTAAGGAGAACGGAGCCTATACCGAAAAAATGCAGGAAATTCAAGGGCTTTCGGACTCTGGCAACCACTTGGCAACCACTTGGCAACCAACTGGCAACCACTTGGCAACCCAGGATAGGTTAGGTAAGGATAGTATAGGTAAGAGTAGTATAGTTAAGGACAGTATAGGAGAGAAAGAAGAAGTAAAAGAAGAAAAAAACTCCACCACCAACACCTGCAAGCAGGTGGCATCCCTCTTCAATCAAATCTGTGTGTCATATCCTTCTGTCAAATCTTTCTCCGAAGCGAGAAAGAAAGCTATAAATGCACGATTGAAGACATATAGCCTTGATGACTTCAAAACTTTGTTCGAAAAAGCAGAGGCATCCGACTTTTTGAAGGGCGGCAATGGCCGGAACTGGTCAGCAAACTTCGACTGGCTTATCAGGGATTCCAACATGGCGAAAGTACTTGACGGCAATTATGATAACAAGGCCGTGGGCAGGAATCAAGCACCGAACAAGACGGCGCAGCAGTTAGATGATTTTTACGACATGGCTGCCAGATGGGCAGCAGAGGGGGAGTGACGACATGGACAAGAATGAGTTTTCGATGTTCTCGATGGCCTTAAAGACATACTACCCGAGGGAGAACCTGCTGCCAAACAAGCAGGCCATGGAACTGTGGTTTAAGCAGTTGCAGGACATCCCGTATCAGGTCGCAGAGGCAGCCTTGAACAAGTGGGTAGCTGTGAACAAGTGGTCGCCGTCGATTGCAGACATCCGGGCAGAGGCAGCAGAGATCAAGAACGGTGAGGCTCCTGACTGGGGCGAAGGCTGGGAGAGTGTATTAGATGCCATCCGGCGATACGGCTCTTACCGGGTAGATGAGGCGATGGAGAGCTTTGATCCGGTAACCCGAAGGTGTGTAGAGCGAATCGGGTTCCTAAACATCTGCCAGTCGGAGAACATCGCTGCAGACCGGGCAAACTTCCGGACGCTGTACGAGCAACTGGCGGAGAAAGAGCAGAAGCACAGGCAAATGCCGAAGATGCTAGAACAGCTGATCCAAAAAATACAGGCTAGAGAAATTGACGTTGATGCTCTTGAAGCTCGCATGAGACAAATAGAGCGGCGAAATACAAAAGACGATAAAATTATCGACCACTAAAATAAAACGCCTTAAAATGGCAAATAGGAGGTATAAAATGGATTTTAAATTACTTATTACGACAAAAATGCTCATGGAGGTGTTATCAGCTGGCCAATCGTCAGCTGAGGTCATCGGAGAAAAAGCGGAGGCAAAAGTCAGGGTGGGGTCCAGAATTTTCTGGTATCTGCCGAAGATTGAGAAATACCTTAAGGAGAACGCAAGTGATGATGGGAGGTTGAAATAATGCCGGCGGGATGCAGTATCACAAACGAGGAGAGAAAAAAGATTGTACGCATGCATGATGAGGGCATGAGGTACACGGATATAGCCTGTGAGCTTGCTCTGAGCAAATCTAGCGTTTACAACATCTGCCGTGAGGAAACTTACAGGAAACACAGCAGAAACGCTGTATTCAGCTATGAAGAGGCTAGAAAGGCAAATCAAGCGATTCACAGGGATGACATCAGCCGATTGAAATGTGAAACGTATATAGGGCGACCGGTGCTGATCAGGACGAAGACTTACGATAGCGACGGCATCAGGGCAACCGGTATGACGGGGATTGATGAGAAAAAGGCACATGTGTGCAGCATGTATCGAGACTTCTTCAACGTCATCATGGCGAGGGGGGGATATCAGACTTCGATCAGGTGGGCGGATATGCTTTGCCATCATGCAGACTATAACATTGCTTTTGAGAGGTGACGGGGTATGGCTTGCAAGTTAGAATGTATCGGAAATGCAAGTGACAAACATCAATGTTGCATAATTTGTGATGAGAGGGATAAATGCAACATATTATGTGATTGCATGGATGATTTTGAGTATGCAGAGGATTGTGACGAGTGGGAGGAGGATGGATGATGGCTTACTATAAGCAGTACTATAAGCCTCAGGTGATGGCGTGGATCAAGCATTTCAGGGAGGACAAGCAGCCAAGAACATTGCAGGAATCCGTGCACTACTACGCTGTAAAGTGCGCTATCAACACGACTTTGGAGATGGAGGATGGTGCCGACAGGATGCGTCTGATCGAAATGTGTTATTTCAAAAAGAAAAAGAGCATTATCGGGGCTGCTATGGAGATAGGCGTATCAGAGCGAAAGGCGTACAGCTGGTGTTCAGACTTTGCAAAAATTGTAGAAGAAAAAGCAGGATATCGGTAAAGTTTGCAGTTGCGGTAGAAAGTGTTTTTGTAGAATAGAGCGTGGATGGATGTCTTTTGACATTTTGTTTTTCATCCTTACGATTATGCTGGGTGCGTAAAAACAGCAGTAGCAGACCGGATTCGCCGGCATGGCTATCGCCTTGAGATAGGGTGCACGAATGTTTCATATTATTTCCTTTCTGAAGGGTTGTTCCGCTTTGCCGGGCGGCCCTAAAGTTGTTTATAGGGGTGGTTGAATGACAGCTAAAAATCCGGTCGGGAAACCGCCGAAATTTAAAACAAAGGAAGAAATACAAGAGAAGATTGACGCTTACTTCAAAGCGTGTGAGGGAGAAGTTCTAAAAGATAAGGACGGTAATCCGATGCTGAATAAGTGGGGGAATCCTATTATTTTTAGACAGAGACCGCCGACTGTGACTGGACTTGCGTTGGCTTTGGGATTTGTGAGTAGACAGGGGCTTTTGAATTATCAAGCAAAAAAAGAATTTGTGGACACGGTAACGCGCGCGAAAGCAAGAGTGGAGGAATACACAGAACAAAGGCTATTCGATAAAGACGGAAGCAACGGCGCGCAGTTCAGCCTGCGAAACAACTTTTCCGGATGGAACGAGCATAGCAAATCAGAATTGGATGAGCAGGAACAGAAAGCCAGAATCGAGCAGATCCATGCGCAGACAGAGCTGCTTAAAGCAAAGGCTCAGGTGGACGACATTGAGGAAGCTGCGGACGATGGCTTCATAGAAGCATTGAAAGGCACCGCATCGGATGATTGGGAGGACGGACCGGATGAAGAGAATTAAACAGTTCTTCAAGTTCCAGCCGTTCTCAAAAAGACAGCGGATGGTCCTGAACTGGTGGACGGAATCTTCGCCGGTTGAAGACTATGAAGGAATCATAGCAGACGGGGCGATTCGTTCCGGAAAGACTGTGTGCATGTCTCTGTCGTTCGTGCTGTGGGCCATGGAAAGCTTTAACGGGCAGAATTTCGCAATGTGCGGAAAAACAATCGGCTCGTTCCGACGAAATGTATTATTCTGGCTGAAGCTCATGCTCAAGTCGAGAGGGTACCGGGTTACAGATCACCGTGCGGACAATCTCGTTGTGATATCCAGAGGGGGAAAAGAGAATAACTTTTACATCTTCGGCGGAAAAGATGAGCGATCACAGGATCTCATCCAGGGTATCACATTGGCCGGGGTGTTCTTCGACGAAGTGGCATTGATGCCGGAGTCTTTCGTTAACCAGGCGACTGGACGTTGTTCTGTTGATGGGTCGAAATACTGGTTCAACTGCAACCCCGACGGGCCTAACCATTGGTTTAAAAAGAATTGGATAGACAACAGAAAAGCCAAGAAGCTGCTATATCTCCATTTCACAATGGATGACAATCTGAGCCTTACTGAAAAGATTAAAGCCAGATACCGGGCTATGTATGTTGGCATCTTCTATGCTAGATACATAGAGGGTCGGTGGGCGATGGCAGAGGGCGCAATTTATGACATGTTCGATGTGAATATACATGTTATAGATCAGCTTCCGGAGCTGGAAGGACCGTGGTTTATCTCGTGCGACTTCGGTATCCAGAACGCCACGGTCTTTCTGTTGTGGCGAAGGAAGAAAGGCACGAACACATGGGTCTGCGTGAACCAATACCGATACAGCGGGCGTGAAAAGAAAATTCAGAAGTCAGTGAAGCAGTTAATAGACGGCATGGAAGAGGTTTTCAATCTCAGCCCGGAAGAATACGAAAGTGAAAAGATATGCCCGCGAAACATCATCGTCGACCCTTCTGCAAGCGCACTAATCGTAGAGCTTAGACAGAGGGGATACAGTGTCAGGAAGGCGAAAAATGATGTCCTGAATGGCATCGCAGATGTACAGGTGATGCTGAAGGATGGCCGTTTGCTGTTCCTGAAAAACTGCTGCAAGGAGACTATCGAAGAAATACAGGGATACAGATGGGACGAGAAGAAAGCAGAGCGCGGAGAGGATGCCCCGGTCAAAGAGGCGGATCATTCGTGCGATGCGATCAGATATTTCGTAAAAACGATGAAGCTTGTGAACAGAGACGATACAGATGATGACGACAATGATGAATATAAATTCTATCTATAGAGGTGAGACATGAGAACATATCAGAATTTGCTTGATGTCGGAACGAACGACATAGACAGAGGAGAGTTTTGCAGATCAGCTATCACGGACTTTATGCAGTCGCAAGAGTACAAAGACGCAAAGGCCGGTGATGCGTATTATAGAAAACACAACTTAACGATCGAGAAATTTCAGAAATTTTTATACAGTATTTCTGGCAGAAAGATAGAGGATTTATTCAGTGCAAATTATAAGATAAAGACGCTTTTTTTCAGGCGTCTAGTCATACAGCAGGTGCAGTATGTTCTGGGAAACGGTGTGACATTGCTGAAAGCGGACAATAAAAAAAAATTAGGCGCCGATTTTGATTATAAGTTGCAAAGTGTCGCAAAAAAAGCAATGGCTTTCGGATGCGCCTTCGGATTTTGGAATTATGACCACCTTGAGGTCTTCGGATATGCTGACACGCCTTCTTCTCCGGGTTTCTGTCCTTTGTATGATGAGGACACGGGAGAGTTAAGAGCCGGGATCAGATATTGGTTCAGAAATGTCGGAAACAATAGCGTATTCAGGGCTACACTCTACGAAGAAGACGGATACACTGAATTTATCAAAACAAGCGATAAAAACGCGAGTGTTTTGCAGGCGAAAAAAGGGTATAAAACGATAACAAAATCAACACAGGAAACAGGAATAGACGATGTGTGCGAAGAAAACTACACATCGCTTCCGATCGTCTGCTTATATGCGAGCGATACACTGGAAAGTGAGCTTGTCGGACACAGAGAAAGCATAGATTGCTATGACTTTATTAAATCAGGGCTTGCGAATGATATCGATGACACATCCGGCTTTTACTGGATTTTGAAGAACGAGGGTGGTATGAAAGATCCAGACCTCGCTAAATTCATTCATCGTATGAAGACGGTAAGGGCTGCCGTTCTTGAAGGTGATGACACGGCCGCAGAAGCACACACGCTTGACATCCCGTATGAGGCAAGAAAAGCAATGCTTGAATTGCTCAGAAAAGATATTTATGAGGATTTTCAGGCGCTCGACGTCAACACGCTTTCGGCTGCGCAAAAGACAACGCAGGAGATTCAGGCTGCCTATCAATCACAGGATAACAAATGCGCAGACTTCGAATACAACGTCATTTTGTTTGTTAAAAAAATTCTTGAACTTGCAGGCATCGACGATGAGCCTACTTTTGTTTGGAATAAGGTTACGAATCAGAACGAAACACTGGATATGGTCCTGAAAGCTGCGGCTTACCTGTCAGATGAATGCATCATCAAACATATTCCTTTCTTGACTCCTGAGGAAGCCGCAGAAGAGATTGAAAAGAGGGAGAAAGAACAGCTGAAAAGCTTCAATCTCGGTAATGACGCACAGAACGGAGACGGAGAAGAGGGAGACGACGGAACCGGCGAAGGCGATGATCAGGATGCCAATGGGGATGATGCATAATGTCGTATATAGAGCACTGGACAGAGGAAGAACTGAAAGCCCTTGAAAGAAAGCTAGACAAGCAATACAGAGAAGCGTGGAAAGACTTGAACGCAAAGGCAAGAGCCTACTTCCTCCGGTATGCGAAGCGGTGGGAAAAGGAATACAAGGCATATCAGGACGGCAAGTATACAACCGATGAATTCCGGCTGTGGGAGCAGTCGCAGTTGGCGAGAGGTCAGCACTGGGATGATCTCCGCGACAAGATGGCGGAAAGGCTTACGAATACGAACGTTATATCAGCAAGTTATATTGAGGATGCGATCATAAATATCTTTTGCGAGAATTACAACTATGCTGCCTATACGGTCGAGGGATATGCGCAGAACTATATCTCAAGCATCCAGATGGGCGCTGACTTTGACTTGATGAATGAGGCGGTTCTGCGCCGCTTGCTTCTTAAAAACCCGCGTCTTTTGCCGCTTCCTTCTGTTGATATTCCAAAAGATCAGCAATGGAACAAGAAAAAGTTACAGTCATGTCTGATGCAAAGCATTCTGCAAGGAGAAGGCATCGGAGATATGGCCGACAGGTTCCAGCAGGTTGCGGTTATGAACCGTGCATCTGCAATTAGAAGTGCCAGGACAGCAACGACAGGGGCACAGAACGGCGGCACGTATGAGGCTTATACAGCCGCCGAGAAGATTGGCATACAGATTCAGGACGAGTGGATCGCTACACACGATTACCGCACCCGTGACAGTCACAGGGCATTGGACGGTACAAGGGTTAAGCACGGGGAACGGTTCGCCAATGGCCTTCGTTTTCCGGGGGACATGCTGTATGGCACTGCAAGAGAACTGTATAACTGCCGATGCACTACACGGGCTATCATATCCGGCATCAATGACTCTGATCCCGTTGACCTGAGTCACTGGGGTGGCGGTGCAAAGGAATACGCAGCATGGAAAAGAGGAAAGAGGCGGTAAGATGTCAGGATTCGAGATTGTAGACAATGTGGATGCAGTCAAGGCCTTGTTTGAAGAGAAATGCAACAAGGCTCTGGAAGAGATTGGACTGGCTGCGGAAGGCTATGCGAAGAAGAACATACAGAAAAAGATTATCACGGGTGCTACGACGCCCCGAACAGGTCGTCTTATGTCGAGCGTAACACACATTGTGGACGGAAAAGACTGCTATATCGGAACAAACGTTGAGTATGCGATATATTTTGAAATGGGAAGCGGAACGCAATCCCCATACGGCAGAAGAAAGACACCGTGGAAATATCAAGATTCCAACGGAAATTGGCACATGACACACGGAATGAGACCACGACCGTTTTTAAAACCGGCCGTGACGGAATATTCAAGTAAATACGCAAACATCATAAAAGACATGATGGAAGGATAAGGGATTCGGTATTTTACCGAGTCCCTTTTTTTTGCAGTTGCGGTAGATAAATACACAGTACACTGCGCTTATAGACTGCGAAGAATAGCGGTCGTTTTGCCCGTTAGCAAAGCGAAGCTACCAGAGAATTGGAGGGAATAAAAATGGCACTTAAAAGAAGTGATATTCGAAAAATCGTCAAAGATGCTGACATGACAGATGAGGAAAAGCTGACGGCTGTGATGGACCTGCTGCACAGCGAGGTGGACGACCTCAAAGAAGAACAGGACGACTTAAAAGAGCAGCTTAAGAAGGCGCAGGACGATCTGAAGGATGCTCAGAAAAATGGCGGCGGCGATGATTCCGAATGGAAAAAAAAATACGAAAGCGAGCGCGACGCTTTCAAGAATTTCAAGGACGCTCAGGCTGCAAAGGAAAGCAAAGCCGTAAAAGAAAAAGCGTACAGAAAGATGCTTGAGGAATCAAAAGTGAGTGCAAAAGCGATTGACAATGTGCTTAAAGTTACGAATTTTGACGAAATTGATCTTGACGATAAAGGACAGATCAAGGATGCAGCTGATGTCAAAAAGAAGATTGAATCAGATTGGTCAGGATTCATCGAAAAGAGCAGCACAACAGGCGCAGATGTTAAAAAACCGCCAGCAAATGACGGTGGAACAGGATCATATACAAGCAGAGAAGAGGCAAGAAAGGGCGTCAAATCAACAGCAGAAATGATGAAGCGTATTCGGGAAAATCCTCAGCTCTACACAGCTAATAATAGTAATTCGGGAGATTAGATATGGCTACTGAAACAAATTTGATCAAAACGACTGACTTGACTGATGCTCAGGTCAGAGAGATTGCTTTCACGGAGCTTTTTACAGAGAATCTTAAGAAGCTCATTGAGGCTCTCGGCGTGACTAGAAAAATCTCTAAACAGGCCGGAAGCGTTCTCAAAACATATAAGGCTACAGGTACACTTGCGAGCGGAACCGTTGCTGAAGGTGAAGTTATTCCGCTTTCGAAGTACAAAATGAAAGTGATTAATTATGGCGAAATCACACTGGAAAAGTGGAGAAAAGCTACAACAGCGGAGGCTATCATTGGATCTGGTTTTGACCAGGCGGTGACCTTGACAACCGACAGAATGATGAAGGACATCCAGAACAACATTCGTACAAAGTTCTTTACATTCTTAGGAACAGGAACAGGAACTTCTACAGGCGTAGGCTTGCAGGCAACTCTTGCACAGACGTGGGGGCAGCTACAGACACTGTTCGAAGACAACGCTATCGAAGCGGTATATTTCATCAATCCGCTTGATATTGCTGATTATCTCGCATCAGCAACGATCACTACACAGACGGCCTTCGGCATGACATATATTGAAAACTTTCTTGGCATGGGAACTGTTTTCATGAATAGCTCTGTTCCAAAGGGTAAGGTATACGCGACAGCTAAGGACAACCTTGTTTTGTATTATATTCCGGTCAACGGTGCTGATTTAGGCAATGCATTCAGCTTCACGGCTGATGAGCTTGGCTTAATCGGCATTCATGAGGATTCTGACTACAAGACAATGACATGCGAAGATGTTATTGTCAGCGGTCTGACACTGTTTGCAGAAATGATTTCCGGCGTTGTTGTAGGCACAATCACAGCGGCGGCATAAGAATTAAGAGAGAGGAGGGCTTTTGATGATTTCCGAAGTTATGAGACATATCCGTAATTACTTCCCGACAGGGGAGCATATTGACGGTACTTATACGATTCAGGACGGCACCATCGACCTTCCTTTTCTGCTTGACGGCCAGTATTTTTTGATTGAAGGCTCTGTGCTGAATGACGGTGTGTATCAGTATCCGCCGTTTGAACTGGATGACGAGACATTCACGGGGACTATAGTTCCTCTGAAGCCTCCAAAAGCTTTCCTTAACCTCTGCGAGGATATTAGAGAATGGGTGGAAAAGTACGGTGGCAACAATGCCGGACCGTATTCGAGCGAGTCTTTCGGAGGGTACACATACACCCGCGCAACGAATCAGAATGGTTCTCCGCAGACATGGAAAGATGTTTTTGCGAGCCGCTTAAACGAATGGAGGAAAGTCTAATGAGTTTGATTGAAAACATGATGGCTCCTTTTTGCTTCGTCGAAAAGAAACGTACACCAGACGGTGCAGGCGGCTTCCTTTCTGAGTGGACAGACGGCGCAGAATTCAATGCAGCTCTTACTCTTAACACCACAATGGAAGCCCGCAAGGCCGAACACGACGGCATGACGAGCGTGTACACGGTGACTACAAGCAGAAACGTTCATCTGGATTATCACGATGTTATCCGCCGCCTTTCTGACGGTAAAACGTTCCGGATCACATCTGATTCATCAGATAAGATGTCCCCGGCTGTATCTACATTGGACATCGCACAGTCAACTGCAGAGAGATGGGAGCTGACACAATGACAACAGGCGAAGCATTATATAAGTTTTTTAATTCTTTTGGAATAACGGCATATCCTACGACATCTGTCCCGGATGATGTCGTTTTTCCGTATATGACATACGATTATTATGACGGATTCTTTGGAGATGCAGAGCAATCTATAACTGCATCCCTGTGGTTCTATACGACTTCTGAGCTGATTCCGAACAAGAAAGCGGATGAGATTGCAGCAGCTATCGGACGAGGCGGAAAAGTAGTTGCCTGCGATGGCGGAGCGGTATGGCTTAAGCGTGGGGAACCTTGGTGTAATGCCCTCTTAGATGACGGGGATACATCAATTAAGAGACGTCTACTTAATATCACAGTTGAATTTTTGAAGGGGTGATAGATTATGAAATTCACAAAAATTCCCGAAAATACATTCAAAGAATTGCAGATGAATACAGGTGTTCTGTGCGATACATTTACACCGGAAAGCGGCACGATCGGGAACATCTTGGGCGCTACTACAGGCGGTATTAGCTTTGCGGACGCACTTACATTTACGGACTTCGGAGAGGACATCGACAATTGTCCAAAAAATACGATGGAATTGAAGCGCCTGGATAGTCACGAAGTCACGCTGTCCGGCACGTACGTTACAGCAACAGCAGCAAGTGTCAAAAAGCTTATGGCCGTTGCAGACATTGACAGTGGAGACGAAACGAAGATCACGCCGAGAAATGATGTAAAACTTGCGGATTACGGAGACGTTTGGTGGGTCGGCGATTATTCCGACAAAAACGCCGATACAAACGGCGGGTTTATTGCAATCCATCTGATTAACGCCCTCTCTACAGGCGGCTTTCAGCTGACTACAAGCGATAAATCGAAAGGACAGATGGCATTCACATACACAGGTCACTACAGCATCGACGAACCGGACAAAGTGCCTTACGAAGTGTATGTATCAGCGGGTAAATAAGGAAGGAAAAAAGATATGAAAAAGCTTTCAGAAATCACAATGGAGCAGGGACTTGATATCGTTGCGGATATCCTTGCACCGATCATGAATATTGCCGAAGACGAGACAGCAAGGGACTTTTTCACAAAGGAAAAGCCCCAGGAAGGCGAAAATGCGATCCAGATGGCCTTGCGCCGGATCAAGTCAAGCCTCCCAGCCCTTATCAAAAAGCATAAGGAAGACCTGATCGTCATCATGGCAGCTCTTAACACGCAGACTGTAGACGAATACAAGCAGTCAAAAGGCTTCATGGGTCTTGTAAAAGATGTAGTGTCGCTTGCAAATGATGAGGATTTGCAGGGGCTTTTTACATCAGCAGAGTCAGAGAATATCAGCGCATCGTCTGGCTCTGCGTCGGAGAATACAGAGGCCGAAGCGTAAAAGGATTTATCGGGTACACTGTAGCCCGGATTCAACAGGATATTGAATCAAAGGCATATAGAATCTATGTAACAGACAGCCTTCTGTGTGGCTTAAATGCCTTTAGGAAAGAGCCGATTACACAGAGATATGCTGACATCCTAGAAGGAAAGAAAAAAGAAGAAGACACGCGCTCAGGTGATGAGATTGTCGCTGATCTGATGAGAAGGGCGGGGTTGAAATTTGAATCTTCTTGAGTTATATGCAAAGCTGAGCCTTGACACGGGAGAGTACGACAAAGGCTTAGACGATTCTAAAAGCAAAGCAAAATCGGCTGGTAGTTTCATTGCATCCACTCTCGGGAAAGCGGCTGTCACGACTGCAAAGACAGTAGCGGCAGCGTATGGAACGATTCAAGCCGGTATTGCTGTTATTACAAAAAAATCACTCGATGCATATTCGAGCTATGAGCAGCTTACTGGCGGCGTGCAGACACTGTTCGGCGCCGGTGGTGCATCCTTGGAGGAATATGCGAAGAGTATAGACAGCACCGTTGATGATGCTAAGGATAAATATAAAAGTCTTATGTCTGCACAAAACGCAGTGATGAAAGCGGCTGCAGGAGCTTTCAAGACAGCAGGAATGTCGGCGAATACCTACATGGAAACCGTCACAAGCTTTTCTGCATCGCTGATTCAGGGCCTTGGTGGGGACACGAAGGCAGCGGCTAAAGAGGCCGACAAAGCCATCACGGACATGTCGGATAAATATTCTGTCCGATTAAAACGCATTGAACTTTGCCAAAGGTGTGCAGCGTAAGCTGTGCTAACGGTGAAACCCCTAACGTAGAGGCGAGGGCAATACCGTGCCAAGCTTGAGCAGAAATGTTCTTGAAGGTGTAACGACTACCAGAAATGGGTAGGGCTGCTATTGGCACGCAGTCCGAAGCGGTGCGATTAATTCGATTACAAATTTGAAAGGTGGATATAGCAATGTGGAAAGATATCGTAGGGTTTGAAGGGTTTTATGAGATTTCTGATTCGGGGATTGTTAGAAGCAGAGACAGAAATAGCGTGGATTCCCTTGGACGTAAAAGATACCGTTACGGTATGATTTTAAATCCAGATGTAGCCCCAAACGGTTATTACAGAGTCACATTAGCTAAGAATGGCAAAAAGGTTCAGAAATATCTGCACAGATTGCTGGCAGAGCATTTCATACCAAATCCACAGAAGTTTCCACAGGTTAACCATAAGGATGGGAATAAATTAAATTGTTCTCTTGATAATCTTGAATGGGTATCGGTTAAAGAAAATGTTATTCATGCATATAAGCATGGCCTTATAAACCATATCCGAGGAGAAAAACATCCGAATTATGGAAAATGTGGTGCCGAAAGTAAGAAGGCCCTTAAAGTAAGGGCAACCAATAAAGCCACCGGAGAAACAAAAATTTACAATGCCATTATTGAAACAAAAGCTGATGGATTTCTTCCAAGCGAAGTTTCAAGATGCGCAAATCATGGTGGAAGCCATCATGGATTTGTATTCGAATTAATATGAGATAGTCTACTCCCCTAATAAATATCGGGAAACCGAGGGTATAAAGGAACGCGAATAAGATGGGTACCAATATTCAGGATATTCAGAATGCGTATCAGGGCTTTGCCAAGCAAAACTATACCATGCTGGATAACCTTAAGCTTGGTTATGGCGGTACTCAAGCAGAAATGGTCAGGCTGATCAACGATTCCGGCATCCTGAATCATACAATCGAAGACTTAGACGGCATCACATTCGACCAGATTGTCGATGCTATTCACGAAGTCCAGACGAACATGGGCATCACGGGAACCACTGCGAAAGAGGCAGCAACCACTATTGAGGGCTCTGTTAATTCTGCGAAAGCGTCATGGGAAAATCTTGTGACCGGAATCGCCGACCAGAATCAAGACCTTTCAGAGCTGACATCTCAGTTCATCGAGAGTGTAGAAGTGGCAGCAAGCAATGTATTACCGAGAATTCTTCAGATTTTCAAAGGAATCGGAGAGGCGGCACAGGACATCGGGCCTGTCATTGCAGAAAAACTCCCGGGCGTTGTGACAGAGGTTGTTCCGGCGTTCTTCAGTGCTGGTCAGTCGATGATGAAGGCTATCGGATCATCTATTGTCGAAAATGCGCCTGATGTCATCGAATTCGGTATTGAAACACTGTCAAACCTGTGGGAGTCTGGTGGAAAGGACTTCATCGAGACAGGTAAAGACACAGCTGTCGAACTTCTGAAAAAACTCAGTGAGGGGCTTGTCGACGGTATTCCGACACTCTTAGAAAATGTCCTGCCGATGCTGGAACAGTTCACGGAGTACATTCGAGAGAACGCCGGAACAGTCATAGATGCCGGGCTTGACCTGATTAAGAACCTTGCGCAAGGCTTAATCAACAGCCTTCCGCTTCTCATCGAGTATATCCCGCAGATTGTTATCAACATTGCGGAGATCATCAACGAGAATGCGCCGAAAATCTTGATGGCCGGCGTTGATCTGATTGTGATGTTAGTTAACGGCATCATTCAGGCTATTCCGACTCTAGCCGAGAATATTCCGAAAATTATTGAAGCTATCGTTTCGGTATGGACAGCGTTCAATTGGCTGAATCTCGGTAAGAATGTCTTAGACGGTGTTATAAACGGCATCAAGTCACTTCCTTCAAAGGCGAAGGGAATCATCAAAAATGCTGTTTCGGGTATTAAATCAGCCTTCACAGGCGGTGGTATTGAAAGCGTTGTGAGTCGTATCTTTTCGAATGTGAAAAACTTCATCACGTCTCCGATCAAAAACGCTATATCGACCGTAAAAAGCACTGTAGCGACTGTTACAAATCCGTTCGAGACAACCTTCACGAAGGCTTTTAACATCGTAAAAGGTGCTATTGACAAGATTAAGGGCGTCTTTAAATTTAGTTGGAGCCTTCCACATTTGAAACTGCCTCATCTGTCGATCACCGGCAAATTTGGCCTGACTCCACCGAGCGTGCCGCATTTCAGCATCGAATGGTACAAAAAGGCCATGGATAATGCTATGGTGCTCAGCGATGCAACTATTTTTGGAGCATCAGGAGGCCACCTATTAGGCGGTGGAGAGGCAGGAAACGAGGTTGTAGCAGGAGAAGACCATTTAATGAACATGATTCGTGAAGCTTCCGCAGAGGCTTCTAGTGACGTTCTTTCGGCCATCCTGTCAGAGTTGATTAAGCTCAACAACGGTCTCTATGACAAGATTGTGAACGCTCTCAGATCTATGAATATTAAATTTGATGAGCGTGAACTCGCAAGACTGGTGAAAAAATATGCTTGATAAATTTTATTATCAGAACAATAACGGCAAGAAGGTCGTCTTCGGTGAAGGCGGCCTGTATGCCAATTACAACGACCTTAGAGATTACGAATGGTCGTATTCGGACGATAACAATATCATAGGCGGATTCCATAAGGAACCTGTTAAAAAGAGCCTTCCAATCGTGATCGTAAAAAATTCCCTTACCGAAAGAATAGCTGTTCGGGATGACCTTTTTGAAGTTTTCGAAAGCGACATTCTAGCGGGTAAAAAAGGGCGCATATATATTGGGAATTGGTATCTGAAATGTTGGATCACGGCAATCGAGAACAGCAGCTATCTGGCGCACAGAGATTTCACGAAAGCGGATCTGACAGTTGTTACTGATGAACCATTTTGGATAAAAGAAGAACTGTTTTCATATGGCGCTGTGAACACATCGGCAAGCGGCGGCGTTGATTTCCCGTTCGACCTTCCGTTCGACTTGCAGTCATCGAATATCGGTCAGAATACAGTTTCAAACGCGCAGATTTTTCCTGCTGCGTTCAAAATCACTGTGTATGGTCCTTGCTCGAATCCGGTATCTGTCAAGATTGGAGGGCATACCTATCAAGTCAACGTCGGGCTTAACTCCGGAGAGAACCTTGTGATTGATTCTCTTAATAAGACGATAACTAAGGTTTTGCAAGACCGTTCTGAGACATCCGCAATGCGGTACAGATACAAGAAGGAAAGTGTCTTCGAAGAGATCCAGCCTGGACAGAACGAGCTGACATGGTCGGGAGATTTTGGTTTTGACATATTAATGTATCACAAGCGGAGCGAGCCGGATTGGAAGTCTCTAAATAGCGATTTTGGAAGCACTGAAACACCGACACCATCACCGGGCGGTGGAGAATCTGAGGATATGAGCATTTATCTGCTTGATTCGAGCGGTGATCCGGTTCTCGATTCAGAAGGCAACCGGATTGAATTGTAAGGGAGGAATATCATGGAATTTTATTTGACGGATACAGATAGATATGACATGATGTATCTTCCTGACAAGTGCTTGTTTGATTTTGAAATTGGAAGTGATAATGATTTTGAAGTCGAAATGCCGGTATCCCTGTATAACTCAGAAATCTGTGAAAAAGGGCGATATCTCTATTGTGCTGGTACAGAATACGGCGGACGTTTAGAAGGAATCAAGTCGGATACATCCGATGAAGTTGTAAAAATATACGGCGAAACGTTCCGTGGAATGCTCAAGGACAAAGTTGTTGAGCCACCGACGGGCGAAGCTTATCTATACGTCTCAGGCGATCTGACGAACTGTCTCAAGACTTTGCTTGGCGGACAGTATACAGACATATTTAAAGTCTCTGATGCCCTCACAGGAGTTTCTGTAAGTAATTACAAAATAAACCGGTACGACTACATTCTCGACGCAATGGAATCTCTGCTTCAACCTAAAGGCTATCGGCTGGATATCAGCGTGATCAACGAAGAGGCACAATTTTTCGTTGAACTGTCAGCGAAACCGAATGAGGTTGATGATGAGATATCGCAGGACTATGATTTTAATTTCAGTATTGACAAAAAAATTCTGAAATACAACTATATGATTGCACTTGGTGGCGGACAGCTTGAGCAAAGAACGGTCATATATTTACATCAAAAAGATGACGGAACGGTTGAACAGGTTTCTGGCATTCCAAACGGTGACGATATCAGGGTGTATAAATACGATTACAGCTCTTCGGATTCTGCCGGAAATGATACAGAATTGATTGACGGCGCTACAAAAAAATTTGATGAGATCAATGAGTCGGATAGTCAGAAGATGACGATTTCTGACGGATCACAGATCGAGCTAGAGCTTGGCAGCGTCGTTTCGGGACGCGATTATATCACCGGCATCACGATTCAAGAGCCGGTGATGAAGAAAATTCTAAAAATCAAAAATGGGATAGCAACAATATCATACGGAATAGGAGATGATAAATAATGGCAAAGATAGTTACAGGACACACCGGAAGCGCACACATTACAGCAGATGATTGGGCGTCTTTTAATGCCGGTCTTTTGAGCAGCTCTGACGTCGTTCTTGCTTTCAATATGCCGAAAGCAAAAGAAACTACATCCGGCGTCGTTACGGTTCCAAAACTTGAGATCGTCATACAGGGTGTTCATTGCCGGACAGACGGGACCGAGAAGGTGACGATTGAAACAGGATCACAGGGGCTTTATAGAAATGATCTGATTGTCGGACGATACAGAAAAAATGCATCATCCGGCGTTGAATCTTTTGCAGTTGACATCGTAAAGGGCACGGCTTCATCATCTCCGGCTGACCCGTCTGTGACACAGAACGATATCAGATCAGGTGGAACGCTTCGAGAGGTCCCTCTTTACAGAATTGTCTTGTACGGCTCAACAATTCAGAAAATCGAGCCGGTGATACCTAATATTAAAAATCTGCGTAATCTCCAGAAGGATGTTAATGCTGCAAACGATGTTGCTAAGGCGGCAGATTCACGAGCGGAAGCGAATTCTGACGATATCACAAAGTTAGACACAAGGGCTACAAACCTTGAAAAGAAGCTTGATTTCAAAGGAACCTTGAGAGCTTTAAGCGATAATGCAAAAGCGGCGCTTCAAAGCTGGGTGAGTTCTTTTAATTCATCTTCCGGCAATCCGGATGTATTAGGTGCCGGAATCATGCTGCAGGACGCCTCCGGAAGTGAAAAGGCTTCTCTTAGAATCTACTCAAACGGGAAAATGCAGTTCCAGCACGGAAATAATAGCTATAATATTCCTATCATACAGCGCGGATCACAGTCTATGACTGTAGAAAAAGCGAACACGGCGGTAAAAAAGGATATCACATTTCCGAACGCCTACAAGTCTATCCCGAATGTTTTTGTCACGATCCATGCAAGCGATCCGCTTAAATACGGCGTTTCTGTAGGAGGTGTAACTGCAAAAGGATTTACATTGTATTTCAACGCAACAAGCGCAACGACGGCAACGATAGAGTGGTGTTCAATCGGTCGCCTTGACCAGTAGGGAGGGAAGCCATGTCAAAAATCAGTGCATATGAAAAGATACAGGAATTCAACGGCTCTGAGGTATTTATTGTTGATACATCGGACGGCACAAGAACGGTCACATATCAGCAGCTCGTAGACCTTATTAAGTCAACCGGCGGTAATGTTGTAGCACAGCAGAAGAGTGTGACTCCGGCAGCGAATGAACAGGTTGTCGAGCCTGATTCTGGCTATAATGCCCTTTCTAAGGTAACTGTAAATGCTATTCCTGTATCCCGTGATGAAAATCTGAACGGTACAACTGTAACAATCGGATAGGAGGTCAAAAATGGCAGTAAATAAGGTTATATATGGCTCTGAGGTGCTGATTGACCTGACGGATGACACGGTTAATGCATCGTCCTTGAAGCAGGGATATACAGCGCACGATTGTCACGGAAATCTGATCACCGGAACACATGTTGAGTCCGGTGGCAGTTCCGGAGCCGGACTTCCTGATACAATTGAAGCCGGTGATACACCTATTTGGATGCATTTACAGACATGCACCACAAGAAGCGATTCGAGTAGCGATGCTTATAAATTAGGGTCAGGATGTTTCACCGCTCCGAAAGATGGCACATACAGATTTACGTTTGTAGGATGGACCAATGCAGCATCGAGTGGTAACAGCAACAAAGCCCGTGTGTATCTCAGCACAGCTTCTAATAAACTATACAGTGATGGCCTTGGCGGTACGCAAGTTGTCCAACTGCCTTATAATGATGCTGATACTCGATCAGTGCATATGGACGTGGCTCTGAAAGCGGGACAAAGCATCTACTTTTTCGGACGTACAGCATCATCTAGCGTATCATCGTATGTCGCAGGCTCAACCGGAACAGTTCATGCATTTTTGGTTAGCGTCGCATGGGATAATGGTTGTAACAATGTTGGATAGAAGGGGCATGTTATATGATTAGAGGAAAAGTGACCGGACAGGTTCTGCAGCTTGCGAAAAATACGACTGTAAGCGACAGCAAAAACTATATATCAGCCAGATTTGTCTTTTCACTCGACTGGCTTGGTCTGACGAAGACCGTACATTTCAGAAACGGCGAGAACCAGGCGGATGTAACCCTTGTGGATGACGGCATCACGCAGGACAGAGGAATTGACCTGAGTGCCGGAACATGGGACGTGTGGCTGCATGGGGCAGCTTATAATGAGTCTACAGGAGAGCTTGAAGAGAGGATCACGACTACCAGCGCAAAGCTTGTAGTAATTCCGTATCAGACCACAACCGGGGAACCTTTCAGAGGCAATAATGCCAGTGCTGTTGAAATTGAAGTCGGGAAAGCGGTTGTTGCCGCATCAAAAGCAGAAACGGCCAGAGACGCTGCAGAAACGTTTGCCAATAAAGCGGATGAGTCATCAAAGAGTGCCGCTTCTTCAGCTTCTTCTGCGAAAGAAACAGAAGAACGGATTAAGATTCTTGAAAATGATATCAACAGCGATGTTACGCAGTTCTCGGTAGATTATCAAGCGGCTATGAATGACATCGAATTAAAGCGAGCCTCATCGCTGTCAGATATTGATACGGCTGGAACAGTGCAAAAGAATTCGGTTGTGAAAGTCGGAACCGATGCGGTAGATTCCATTAACGCTTCAAAATTATTGGCAATTTCTTCTGTAGAAAGTGCTGGTACTATTCAGATAAAAAACATCAACAGTTCCGGAGCTGAACAGATTTCTGACATCAATTCAACTGGATCAGCCAGACTGAAAGAGGTAAATGATGCAGGGACATCGAATGTCAACAAGATCAACACAGCAGGTTCTGATGCGGTAACATCTGTAAAAAAAGCAGGAGAAACACAGACGGCGAATATCACGAAAACTGGCGCTGATGCGGTATCTAACATTCAAGCATCGGAATCAGCAGCGAATGAGACGATTGAACAATCTGCTTCATCCAGTTTAGCGAAAATCGAGGAGGTTGGCCAGACACAGATTAATCTGATTAAACAGAATGGGGGAGGAATTGAAAATGCACTCTCCAACTATTTTGCGCTCCGAAGAAATGGAAAGGTCTATACGACAAAAATCTATAAATACGAAACGTCCACAAGTCCTGTGGGTGTCAAGATGAATGCCAATGAGAACATGGTCGCAGAGCCATCTGTAGGCAGAAAAGAGGGCAGAGATGACTATGCACAGTATGGCCTGTTCCATCATTTTACCTGCAATTTTTCAGTCGACGAGAACGGGTTCAACCATGTGGACTGCCTGGAGGGACAGATCGGATTTTCCAAAACCGGAAAGGTACAGGTGGGAGAGGTCACAATGAGCGCCTGGTTCGGAATCGAGGATACAGCGGACGCAGTTCTGTACCACTATTCAGACAGTCAGACGGAGCTGACACCATATCCTATGAAAGAGTCTATCAATCCGGACGGAACACTCAGTCCGTTTATGATCCATGCCAAGTATGTGGCCGGAGATATTGACGGGGTACCGTATTCATCGAAAGGACTGGATCCGGCGAACGGTTGCCAGGCAACAGAGGCAAGGAATCCGATAAGCTACACGGGAATGATTACATACATGCACAAGCTGGGCGGCCATTACTGTGGCACAACGAGCTGGGACCTGTTCTATCGCCAGTTAATGATGATCATTAAATACGCAACCACACACAGCCAGAGCATCATGGCCGGATGTACCTCATACAGCAATCAGAACCAGAACCTGGTAGAAGAAACCGGAGTGATGAGAGTGGTACTAACAAAGGCACAGGCGGCTGGTTATGTGATCGGCTCATATGTTTCCATCGGAGACGTTGGTTCAAACACAAACAAAGACCGGTATTATTCCTATGTGCACAACAAAGCATACAGCGTCAAAGTTACAAAGATTGAGGACGTGGATGACAGCAATGCAGCAGTATATGTGGATGCTCCGGAGGCATTCGATACGACATTGACCACATGGATCTCCACTATGCCATGGCACAGTGGAGCAACTGATGAGGTGGCCGGCTCGGACGGATCTCCGAACAGCAACACCAATGGGAAAGATCCATACAAGATCCAGGGCATTGAGACCTGTATCGGAGCCTATGAGGTTCTGGGGAATGTGGTCATGGATATTGTTACCGGTGCGGACGGGAATACGGCCAGAGATGTCTATGTATGCGAGGACGCCAGCACACTATCCAGCAACATTGCGACAGTGCGGGCAAATTATAAAAAGGCTATCGCACAGGTGGCCTATACAGCAGCATCCTGGAAATATATCACGGAAGAAACAACAGATCCAAACCTGGGAATCATGATTCCTACGAAAGTAGGCGGAGGCTCAACCACTGGATTTGCTGATGGACTGTATACAGATGCAGGAACATCTGGACAGAGAGAGTGGCTTGCGCTTGGCTATTTGTACGTTGGGTCGGGTGCTGGCCTCTGGATTCTGCATGTGGGCAATGGCTGGTCGAACGCGCACTGGGCTTTCGTCTCCGGCGTTTCTCCAAACGGCACCAGGGGTGAATGGCAGGCAACGGCCTGACAGAGGGGCTTTCCCCTTATAAATAAATAACGGACTTGTAACGCTAAACGGGCGGTTTTTCTTTTGGCTTGCGCTTGGCAATTTGAACAATGGGTCGAATGCTGGCCTCTGGATTCTGAATGCGAACAATGGCTGGTCGAACACGCACTGGAATATCGTCTCCGGATTTTCTTGAAAATATTTGAAATTCAGCGTTACATTTCGCCCTGTAAGAACAGAGCCACCGGAAAGCAGGTGCGTGGGGCATATCCCTAAAATACGATTGAAGCCACACCGGTCAGCCGGGATCCAAGGAACCTGACTGGTCGGGCGCATGGCGCAGTAGGCCATGTGGCGGAGTGAGTAGAAAAACCGAAAACTCCTGTATCAAGAAACGAGGATAGTAGTTGAAACGATATTGTAAAAAAATACGACTGGATAAAAACATCATGGAGATTGCATTGATATGATGGGGTTCAGAATATACAGAGACCACACGGAAGTACGCCGGAGCATATTTCTCCGATCAAGACGGGCATACTTGAGATTGCGGAAGCAGGTACAACAGCGCAGAGAGATAGCGCTTGGTCTAGCGTATCGCTGTATATCGTACTATGGATGGTTCAAAAATTCAGATTCCACTCACTTCAAAAAGAAGTATGAAATAGAGCAACTGATGAAATACGCAAAAAGGAGGGTAAGCATTGAAAGCAAGATTCACAACCGAACAGCCATCGGTCAGCTGGCAGCCACTTGACAACGGGATGGTGGATGTAACTATCTGTCTAAATGGACAGGAGATCACGGAAGAACACCAGCAGATGGTTGAAAAAGAGCAGTACGCAACTATGACGGAGACGTTCTTGGAATATGATTTCCACCAGTTCCGGGAAAAAGCGGAGAATGTAAACCTTGAAGCTGTAAAGAAAAATCCGGAGAAATATTTGGACTACGAACCACGGAAAGAAAAGACACTAGAGAAAAGGGTCAAAGATCAGGAGGAGACTATTGAGATGCTGACAAGTTGTCTGCTTGAGATGTCTGAAGTTGTATATGCTTGATAAATTTAAGCATGCAATATGTAAATCTCTATTCGGAAAGGGAGGTGAAACAATGATGGCGATGTTATGGGCTCAGAAGATTATGTATTCAGAAACAAAAGAAGAAGCGATTGCTCTTTATAAAAGAGTGCCGCGTCTTCTGAAAGATAAGGTTGAACAGATCTTAATCGAAAGCGGTTGTGAAGATCTCGTAAAAGAAAGTGAGGAAAAATAATGCAAAAAAAAATAACACTACTGTTTTTATCAACTGCACTTGTTGTGGCTATGGCGCTGCCGGCACTCGCTTGTACGCCGCCGCTCAACCCCCCATCATCACCGCACATTGAATTTAACTGGACGCCAAGCGAAGAATTTGAAGCTGGCATCAAACACGGCGTTGATCAGTATCTGAAAGAGCATCCACTCGATTTAAACGAAAAAGAGACGGAAAGCGAGACCGAGACCGAAACTGTGATTGAAACCGAGACGGTGGAGTCAGAATCAGAGGTGGTTAATCCGGCAAGCAATTCGTTCGATTGGAGCAGATATATTCCGAAGGGCCTGCGCGACAGATGGGCGACATACATCAGGAGGTGATCCAGTTTATCTCCCTTGCCGGGGTCAAGGCAAATACTCAAAAAAAGAGGTATAGAAATATGACCGAAGCAATGATAACCGGAGTTGTGGCCATTATCGTGTGTATGATTAACAATGCATTTCAACAGTATCGTACAAAAGCACAGCATGACGAGACAACGACGATGATAAGTTATAAGATTGATGAGCTGACAAAGCGAGTTGACAAACATAACAGCATCATTGAACGCACGTATGCATTAGAGAAGCAGATGGCCACAATGGACGAAAAAGTCCGTGTGGCCAACCATCGAATAGCGGATTTAGAGGAAAAGGAGCGTGTATAGAATGTTTAAAAATTGCGTATTAAAACCCGATGTAAATACAGTCAAGTGGTTCAAGGCGGCTGGCGTGAGGGCTGTCAAGACAATGGCGCAGACTGCCGTGGCACTGATCGGGACGAATGCATTCATCACAGCTGTTGACTGGAAGATGATCGTTTCCGGTGCTGTGATGGCCGGAGTTGTGAGCATCCTGACAAGCGTTGCAGGTCTTCCGGAAGTAGAAGCAGAATAGAGAGGAGATAGACTGATATGAGTAAGACATTTAAACAGAAGGAATGGGGAACGATTCACGGAATATCGATGTCAGCATCCGGCTGTGGCCCGTGTAGTATCGCTGCAATCGTTGCCAATCTGGTCAAGGACATTACCCCAAAAAAGGTTGCCGAGTGGCTCTATGCAAACGGCGATTTCTTTTCAGCCGGAACAACACGTGCCGGTGTAACTGCCGCTTTTGAGCACTATGGCTTTGATGTGGTCGGCTACTACAAGCCAGAACATTCCGGCGGAACAATCTGGAAAAATGCAATGGCTAAGATGAAGTCATTAAAAGGCGACTGGTGGGCTGTATTTTTGACGGTCGGAAAGGTCAACGGGGCAAAGGACAACTTCTGGACATCTGGCGGGCACTTCTTAGCCGTCACAGACTACAAGGACGGGAAGCTCTATGTGCGTGATTCCGGGGCTCGCGATAATACCGGATATTTCAGCCCTGAAAAGCTCAGATACGATACCAACGTTATCTGGATTGTGCAGAAAAAATCCGGTAAGAAGACTTATGCAGGCGAGTTCCCGACCCTTCCGTCAAAAGGCTATATTGGAGAAGGCGACACCGGATCAGAAGTTAAGAAGGTGCAGCTTTTCCTGAAATGGTATGGCACGTACAAGGACAGAGTAGACGGCAAGTGTCTCGGCAGGACCGTGGCGGCAATTAAGGCGTTCCAGAGCGCAGAAAAAGAAGTGACAGATCTGAAATTCGGACCATCTTGTTTGAGAAAAGCTAAGACTGTCAGAAAGTAACAAGGAATATGAAAAAAGCAAAGGAAATGCTGCTTGAAGATGCATTATCTTCGGCCATTCAGTCAGAAAAGCACAATATCCAGTTGAAAAAGGCTCTTACTCTTTCAGCCGTTTTTAACATTGTGTGTCTTGTATATTGTGCACTCAAAAAGCATGGATAGAGGCCTGATTAGATACTTTTGGGATTGCGGAGATAGCCAGATCATCGAATTTGCGATGATCCGGGCACGACTGAACAGAAGAGAGAAAGAGGCTGTCAGCCTTCTCCTGGACGAATGCTACACACAAGAAAAGGCGGCAGAAGTGATGGACATTTCTGTACGGAATGTTCAGAAAATCTGGTACAGCGCCGCTGACAAGCTCCTGTCAATTCCTTGGGTTGTAGCCTATGCAAAAGAGCTAAAAAATAAATAATATGCGTAAATATAGCGTATCTGATTCGTGGGATACGCTATATTTTTTTGCTTAAATATAGAGTAGAAAGGGGGATACCGATGTATAAGCGATACAACCCCAATCCGATAGCAGCGAGAGTCGGAGACTGTACGGTTCGAGCTATCAGTAAGGCGACAAATCAGAGTTGGCAATATACTTATGTGCAGCTGTGCTTGTACGGTCTGTTAATGTCCGATATGCCGTCAGCAAACAGCGTGTGGGGCGCATATCTGCTAGATTTAGGCTTTTCAAGGAAGATGGTTCCAGACATACATGGAAAGATATATACCGTCTCAGATTTTGCCAGAGAGCATCAGAAAGGCATCTATATACTAGCCTTGTCTGGGCATGTGGTGGCATTGGTGGACGGCGATTGGTACGACACATGGGATTCCGGCTTAGAAATCCCGCTGTACTACTGGCACAAAAAGGAGGAGAGCGCATGAATTACCCTTACGGAAATATGAACAACTATCAGCAGTATCCGCAGTTTGGTGTGGGTTATAACCCACCTGTTCCAGATCAGCTGAGTCAGCTCCGGATGCAGAATGCATTCAACCAGATGAACAATCCGGTTCAGCAGCAGCCGACCAATCCAGACGAGCGTATCTGGGTACAGGGAGAGGGAGCAGCACAGGCTTATCTTGTAGCCCCGAACGGATTCGTCCGGTTGTGGGACAGCACCGCTCCGGTGTTCTACGAAAAGAGAGCCGATCAGACGGGGAAGCCGTACATGGAAGTTTTTGAATATACCCGAAAAGGCGCACAGGCACCGAATCCAGAGTCTAAACGGACGGATGCGGAGAATGTTATAGAAAAACAAATTAAGTCTTTAGAGGAGCGTGTAGGCGTTCTTGAAAAGAGAGGAGCGATGACGAATGATTCAGCAGATTCCGAATAATCCAATGCAGATGATACAGCAGTTCAATCAATTCAAAAATTCGTTCACAGGAGACCCGAAGCAGGCGGTTATGAACCTTTTGCAGAGCGGTCAGATGAATCAGCAGCAGCTTAACCAGTTGCAGGCGATGGCGAAGCAGTTCCAGTCCCTCATGGGAGGAATGGGACAGAAATGATAAAAAAAATCATGGCCAATGGTTTAAAAAAATAAAGCAAAGGAGATTATAAAATGAGTTTAACAACGAGTGAAATGACTCCTGCGGATTTCGCAGCAGTGACAGGAAACAACAACGGCGGCACATGGGGCGATGGTGGCGCGTGGTGGATTATCATCCTCTTCCTCTTCGTTTTTTGCGGATGGGGCGGCAACGGCTTCGGAGGCAACAGAAACGCCGGCGCAGTAGACGGCTATGTTCTGACATCCGACTTCGCAAACCTTGAGAGAAAGCTCGACGGCGTCAACAACGGCTTATGTGACGGCTTCTATGCACAGGCTCAGCTTGTGAACGGGGTACAGCAGAACTTGAACAACGGTTTCATGTCTGCGGAAATTTCAAGAGCCAACCAGCAGGCCGGACTGATGCAGCAGCTTAATGCTATGCAGATGCAGCAGGCTAATTGCTGCTGTGAGACAAGAGAGGCTATCCAGGGTGTAAATTACAACCTTGCACAGCAGTCTTGTGAGACACGCCAGAGTGTCAACACAGCGGCTAGAGACATTATCGACAACCAGAACGCCAACGCTAGAGCCATTCTCGATGCTATGACAGCGCAGAGAATCGAAGCGAAGGACGCTAAGATTGCAGAGCAGAGTCAGCAGCTTTTTGCGGCACAGCTCGCAGCAAGTCAGGCCGCTCAGAATGATACCCTTAAGGCTTACATGACAGGCCAGTTTGCTTACTACAATCCTCGCCCTGTTCCGGCATTCCCAGTGCCGGCACCTTACCAGTACGGCAATTGCGGGACAGGCTGCGGATGCTAACTGAATAACGACATAAGGCAGCTTGTCGCATGACGACATGGTCAGCACTCCTCCGCTGATACTGCTTAAGTGGCGGGGTGTTGCCCTGCCACTTTTTATTTGAAAAGGAGCGTGAAAAAATGGGAGAATACGTAAATTCTAATACAGTTCTAGTCGCCGCCGGCCAGAACCTTCCTCTGACAGAAACAGCGGTCAAAGGCGGATGCGGCATTGTTCACAGAGAGGGTGCCGGAATCGTAACCCTGAGAGGCACTACAAACCAGTGCAAGGCCCGCTATAGAGTCAGTTTTGGCGGTAACATTGCTATTCCTACAGGAGGCACAGTTGAAGCCATCTCCGTGGCTCTGGCGATTGCCGGTGAGCCTCTTAACTCTGCGACTGCAATTGTCACACCTGCTGCGGTCGATAACTATTTTAATGTATTCGTTGCAGCTTATATCGACGTCCCTAGAGGATGCTGCGTGACGGTCGCATTGGAGAACGTATCGACAGAGGCTATTAATATCAGCAATGCCAACATGATTGTTGAACGTGTTGCGTAACGGAGGTGTAAAGAATGAATAAAAATACATTGTTTGATTTGAAAGAAATGCTCTGCAAGGAGCTTGATGAGATTGCTAAGAAAGGCGAGATGAGCGCCGGGGACCTTGAGACGGTCCACAAGCTTACCGACACCGTCAAGAACATCGAAAAAATCATGTATATTGATGACAACGGATATTCCATGGACGGCGACTGGCGGGCATCCGGCACATACGGCCATGATGATATGCGTATGGATGACCGTGGCATGAGCTATGCGAACAGAGGCCGTCACTATGTCCGCGGCCATTATTCCAGAGGCGGAAGCCGTGAAATGAATAGGTGCCGTGATTATCTATCCGACCAGATCAGAGACATGATGGACCGTGACGACCTCTCTCAGATGGATAGAGCGTCGCTTAAAAGGGCGTTGGAAGAATTACAGGGATAGGCGGTGAAGAACGTGGATTTGAACGAAATCAATGCTGAAATTGCGAAGCTTGAGGCAGGCGGCACGAATTATGCAGTCTGTGAAAAACTGGCGTGCCTCTATACCGTCCGTGATGGCCTTCATAACGGAAGAGAACCTGAGCGGGTACGAAAAGTAGAGGAATACAGCTATAGTGCTTCAAATCCACGTCAGATAGTCGCAGACGAGCCTCAGAGTGAATTCTCTCAGGCAGCTTACAGTGTACCTGTGGATGTACTCATATCCGTCATGGACGAGCACATGGAAGCGATACGGGCCATATACCCGAAAGAGTACACAGCTGTTGTAGAACGGCTGAAAAGTGAAAGAAGGACGGGAGATTGATTCCCGTCCTTTTTATTAAGCTCTTACAGCCTCTCTCATGATTTTCCATACACCCTGAGTCATTACCTCGGCAAGCTCTCCGTTTGCTTCCTCAAGCTGGTTATATCCCTCTTCAAATGAATCTAAGAGACTGTCCACGAAATTCTGATCAGAGTGATCGAGAGCTTTATAGTCTACAGGCTCTCCGTCACGGTAAATTTCAATCTCTTTCGAAAGATCAGAATAGTATTTTTCGCCCTTTGAAGCATCCCCGTTCCACGTCTCTCTTTCTATTAGTTTGCTGTAATCAATCGGTTCCTCCGGTGCCAGTTCTTCGGACATTCTTTTTAATGCCCAAATCATTTTATCATCTATTTGCATCTCTGTCATTTTTATTTCCTCCCTATGAATAGTAAATAGCTCTTATGCTTTTTCTATAATAACTTTTCCCGGTTCTATCTTCAGGACGACCTCCCGGTCATCCTGTGAAAGATTTAAGGCCTCCATCATTGCGGATGGGATTGCCATTTTGCAAGTATAAGAATTTTTGCTAGCATTCCCATATGCCTTACTAAACATGATTTTTCTTTTTATTTCCGTCATTTTCATTATCCTTCTTTTTTTGAAACTCTCCCGTGTAATGCGTTAGCGTTTTTCCGTACTTTACAACTCTTTTTAATTGCTCTGTAGTTAATTTTGGGTAAATTGTTTCAAGTTCTCCAATGAGCTTTTCACGTTCGGATGTGTTTAGAAAATCAGACGTCATCATTTCGCCTTTGCCTGTTCTAATCCACTCTTCATTTATTTTGTAATATTCGCACATTGTGTGTATACATTCGTCACTCATTTTAGATATCCCTCTTTCGATATTGGATATCGTTGCGCGTCCTAAATCAAGAAGTTTTGCCAAAACTCGCTGGTCTAATTTGAGCCTTTTTCTGACAAATTTAATCCTTTGCCCTTGCGTTAGCTCCGAAGCAGAATTGCTCACATAAGGTTTCCCAACGCCTGTTATAAGCCATTCTTTATTGACACTAAAATAGCCACATATCATTGTAATATTTGTATATGTAGGTTCCCGCTCTCCGCGCTCTAAGGTGGCGACCATACGCCAGTTGATACCAATTCTTTCACCAAATTCGGCCATAGTAAGATTGGCATCTTCTCTGATTTTTTTTACTCTATCCTTCATCATTTTCATGGCATGTTACTCCTAGAATTAACAAACGTCATTAACCTTTAAGATGAAAGCGGCTACATCTTCGTCCTCGCCACAATCGATAGTGATTTCGAAGCTGATTCTAACTTCACATTCATTTGTGTCACATGCTGTGTAACATACACATTTGTCAGCTTTGATATCATCTGTTATTCCATCATCAAGAACGGAATAGTAACCATTTTCAACCATACAAGCATCAAGTTCTGAGAAGCTCATTTCGTTGTTTACAAGTGCCTTTTTGATTTCGTTTGCTAATGTTTTCATATTTCATATCTCCTTTGAATTTGTTTTGTTCTTCCTTAACTGTCTTTATTATACACTATTGGGACCCAATAGTCAAGGGGTAAAAATAAAAAAGTCTAAAAATATATACATCATGAGTATATAGATGAATCCGAATACTCATGATGTATATCTGAAAGCGTCAAATTAAAAGCTCTATATCGAGCGCGTATGATGGTTTTTCTTTTCTTCCTAAAAATATATAATCTATCCTCTTCACAGCGTTTTTTAGAAGTACATTTTTCTCTTCAGCTGATAGATCATCGTCCCTGAGGCCGTCAACCGCAGCGCGTAATCTGACAACTTGATCACTGTAATTTATACGCTTCGGCCGGTTCTTCTTTAATGCGTCTATCTTTTGACTCAGATCATTCATTTCCGCCCTGATAGAGCTGTTACGCTCTAAAAAAACATCTTCCGAATAGATCCCCTTTTCAAGCAGGTCATATTGCTTCTTTTCTTGCTCTGCCATAGCCTGCAATTCGTCCTCCATCTTCTGTATCTGCTTTGTGTAAATGCTGTCATCGTCAGAAGCGCTGCTGTTTGTTCTCGCTTCTAATTCTATCGAGATCGACTCAAGCGAGTCGGCGACATTTTTTACTGCATCGTCCAGATATGCAGACTTTCCTCCACAGCCTTTTGTCCGGCATTCTATACGGTCCTTTGTGTTTCGCTTGTAAGGGTGCCGTGTCATTGATCGGCCACATTCAGAACAGTATACCAGTCCGGCAAGAGGGTTTTTGATAGCATGATCTATGTGTGCACGAGGGTCGTTTCTAAGCATTTCCTGTACACCGTCATATACATATTCTTTTACAAGACCCTTGTGTCTCCCTTTTACCAATACAACGTCTTCGGGGTCGGCCGTGCTTTTCTTTCTTACAAGATGCCCATCTGCGTATGAAAATTCAGTTTTTGTGTGAGCAAAACGGACATAACCTTTGTAATGAGGATTCTGAAGAACGAAGCTCACAGAAGAGCGTTCCCATTTTTTGCCCCGTGGTGGTTTGACGTTTATGCTGTTTAGGTAGAACGCAATTCTTCCTAGACTTTTGTGTTCAAAAAATTTCATATCAAAAATTTTTTGAACAACCCAGCCGAACTCACCGATTTCCAATGTCGGGCCAATTTCGTCCTTTACTTTGTCGTAACCGTACGGCGGTATGCTTCCGATAAAATTCCCCTTTTGAGCCGACAGGACCCGTCCGCGCCAAAGAATTTCCTTCGTGTATTCAAGATAGTCATTCCCCCGCATTAATTCCTGTTCAAAAAATTTGCGCTGCATTTTGTTCGACAGGTCATATTCCATCTGTAATGTTATGATACACGTGTTCGAATACCTGAAAGCGTTTTCGACCTTTCCGCAGTCTTCCAGGTCACCTCTTGTGAGTCGCTGCGGTTCGATAGCAAGAACCGCCTTAACATTGTCTGCTTCGATGATCCGCAGCAGCTCTATCATCTTCGGACGTTCAATGATGGTTTCGCCGGATACGACTTCACGAAGAATGTGATCTTCGCGGATGCGATAGCCGAGCTTTTTAACAGCCAAATCCTGCAGCATTGTTTCGTGTCTGGCCAGCACTTCCTCGACGGATTCCAGCGGACTGTCTGCCCGGCTTTTTCTTAGATATATATAGTATTCATCCATTTTGGTTTTTCCTCATTTTTTTATTGTAATTTTTCGCATTCACAGTATAATGAAATTACGGAAGATATACATTCATTTTTTCTTTTTGCGTTGTGTAATACCACATGCACACACTTACCAACACACATGCTCTCTAGCGTGTAAATACCCATTTCGTGTACAAGTATCAAATGCTCGATGCATGAAACCTCCTTTCGACAAAAGCCCCGACGCCAAACGGGGCTTTTATTTTTGCCCTTTTTCACTCTCGTTTGGCAGCACAATTGTGTAACACCCTTTTCCGTCAATAACTGCCTGCCGTCCCCGCTTGATCGCAAGATTCAGAAGGTCCATGTTCGGCTGCACATGTGCCGGATTGTTCAAGATGTCTTTCGATTCTGACACTTCATAACTTATCGCTATGCTTGCGGCGATGTTCAATCTATATTCCAGCGGTGTCTGCAAGTAGGCCGTCAGCATTTCTATGATACAGATCGGGGACGATCCGTGGCAGCCTTGCAGGATGTATAGAAGTTTCCGTTTCTGATCCACAGTTAGATTAGATACAAGCGTCAGAAGCGCAAACCCGACATCCTTTTCATTCGCACCGGGTTCGATCCGATCAAATTCGTACGGATAGAGAATCTTCAAATAATACGGCATCGGCTGGACACCGAGAACCATGAACCATTCAAATCCTTTCTGCTGAGAAGGGCAAGACGTCCCGTTTTCCCAGTTCTGAACAGTCTTTTTACTTACTCCCAGAGCCTTGGCCATGTAGTCTTGACTCTTTCCTACAGATTCCCTTGATTCTCTCCACATCTTTGCGAACCTTTCCGAAATGTCATATTTTTTCATCATATAGAAACACTTCCTTAATTTTCCCTCTTTCGGTGTAAAAATTTTCCCTCTTTTTAACGAAAAAATGATAATTACGCAAAGTCTACTGATTTGATAGAATATAAGCGTAACTAATGTATAACGTTAAAAAATGATTGGGATGGTGCACATGAACAAGAAGAAGCAGATCAGGGAGATTGAGAAGATGCTCCTTGATGCGGACTGTGACACCGTAACGGCTGTTCACAGTGTATTGTCGAGGCTCAGGAAGCCTCGAGACGAGCGAACGTGTTGGTTCTTTAAGCTTGCCGGCAAAATTGGCAAGCGATTCAGAAAGCGGGATAGTATATGAGTAACGACGACCTAAAAATGTACATTAAGAAGCACATTGAAGAGATAGAAGACAGCTCGCTGCTGCTTTTCATCTACAAGTTAATAATCAACTTGATATAGTTGTATCAACTCAATTCAGTTGATGTATCTAGTTGATGTATAAGCAACAAGGCCCCTCACGATATCGTGAGAGGCCTTTTGTCTAGCTGTAATACCTCAATGTTGTTACTCTTCGATTGTGATTAACTGTGTATCTTTTGCACCGTCGAAAGAAATCCAATCAGATACTTCAATGTCTACGTCGCTTGTATCCTGCAACTCGAACGGTTCGCAAACGTCAATAGATCCTCCTGGCTGAATATCCTTCATATAATTTTCATATTCAGGAATTTCATAGTCTATATAAGCCAATTCGTTTTCTACACCGTTCTGGAAGCACTGAACCTGTGCTGAAGCCATAGCGCTTGTGTTTTCGTCGCCGTTATTCGTGAATGTGTAATAATACAGAAGACATGGATTTCCGTCCATATCCTTTCCGATCTCATGCTTCGAATATGTGATGACATATTTGTCTGTTTCAAAATTGATAGTGCCGTCATCGGCTGCTTCTGTCTCAGGAGCTTCTGTAGTAGTCTCATCTGTTGTTGCAGGAGCTTCTGTTGCTGCCTCAGTTGCAGCTGGTGCCTGCGTTTCTTTTGGTGCATCTGATGAGCTGCCGCACGCCATAACAGACATAGACATAGCAGCAATCATCATTGCTACAGTGATTTTCTTTTTCATTCCCTCTACTTCCTTTCTTTTATATATCAGGAATAGCCCCGGATTGTTCCGGGGATTCCCAACTATCATTCTTCTGGCTTTGCCGCTTCGGCAAGCCTTTTGACGAATTCAGCGAACGCCATCAGCTGTTCGTCTGTCATCTTCTCCATGGATCTGCAAAGCTCTAAAGACATTTTGTATCTCATAGAACCTTTATCCTTATAGAGACGTCCGACAAGCTCCGCCAGTTCGTCGTCAGAACCTTTTATATAAGGTTCGCCTTCTCCCGTCCTGAGCCAATGCTCATTGACCGAGAACTCTCTGCAGATTGCCAAGGCAACCTGATCGGTTAGGCTGTTTACACCATTTTCAATTTGGCTTAGTGAATTTTTTTTCAATCCTACTTTCGAACCAAATTTCTCAAGTGTCAAGTTTAGACCTTTGCGGATTGTTTTCACCCGCTCGCCTTGTGTCAAGCTTTCCACCTCCTTCTGATATTATAGTACACCCTCAGAAAGGAAAAGTCAATATAAAAAATTCTTTAAAAGAACAAAAAGTGCTTGACATTTGTCTTTTAAAGAACTATAATGTTCTTGTAAAGAAGAAAACAAACAACCACAGGAGGAAATAGAAAATGACAGCAGCAGAAATCAAGGCAAGAAACATGATTAAGGAAAAGAGTACAGAGCAGTTGCTCGATCTTTGGATGATGATTAGCGATACAGTCAGCGTGGATGCCGCAATGGTTCGCGGATGGCTGATGGATGAGCTTGAGGCCAGAAACCCGGAAGGGTTCGACAGATGGCTTGACACTGACGAATGCAAGGATGAAGAGTTGGCACAGTACATTTTAAATAAATAGAGCGAAGGGAGGCGGCAAGCCTCCCGGAAAGGAAGGAAAGAATGAAACGAGAATATATGACAGACGAACAGGTTGAACAGGAAATTGAGAGGTTACTGGAATCGGATCATGTGAAGCTTTCAAAGCATGAGCAGCAGGTGAAGAATCGCCGCAGGCAGTACATGTATCAGCTCAGATGGCATGAGAAGCGAGGCCGAGAGCTTCTGGCATCAGGTATTACAGAAGAAGTATTAAACCGGATGGAGAAGGAATTGGAAGATGAATAATTTTACCGGCGTCGGTAAAGCCGTAGCGTCAAAGCAATCGCCGGATTTAAAAATATAAGAAAGGGGGCCTTTGAATGGCTGAGAAAATGACAAAGATGGAGCGCCATCAGGCGTATGATGACATTTTGGAATATTGCGATAAGATTCAGAGCCTGTATGACCTCGGAAGAGTATCTGGGACAGCTGGAACGCTCGCAATGATGGCAGAAGCAGCGAAATTAGAGCAGAAAGAAAGAGGTGCGTAAGAATTTAATTTTTGCAGTTACGGTAGTTAATAGCAATAAACGAAAGGAGATAAAAAGATGAAGCTCAGTAGAGACAAAGTCAGAATTTCTATGATTAGAAAGAAGATGACCATTGACGAGCTGGCGAAGACTTACGGCTGTTCAAGAAGCCGAATTTATGTGCTTCTGAACAGTCAGAACATAAGACAGAGCAGCGCCGAAAAATTTGCAAAGGCGCTCGGATGCGAAACAGTAGATATTATTGAAGATTAAGGAGGCATAGAAAAAAATGACAGATCAGAAGATTCCAACAATGCTGACGATACCGCAGATAATAGAGAGGTTCCCGACATTGAACTATAATTTTGTCCGCCGCTTGTGTGTTGAGAACAAAATATGCTATGTGAGAAGTGGCAGAGGCCGGTATTTGATTAACCTTGAAAAGTTCGTTGATTGGTTGAATGGTGATGAAAAAGGAGCTGTGAAAGATAAAAAAAAGGAAGTTGCACATCGGATGTTTATTGACAGATACAAATTAATGATTGAGCTAATGAAACGAGACATGACCCAGAAACAGCTGTCTGAAATGTGCGGAGTATCCCGTGAAACAATTAGTGGCATAGTACGCGGGTGTTCTTGCAGTGGCAAGACAGGTTATAAAATTGCGCAGGCACTTGGGATGGAACTTGAAGATTTAAAATGAGAGGAATAAATAAATGAACGAGATTAAAAGTTTTGAAAATCAGGAATTTGGCAAAGTGAGAGCTTTGGAGATTGATGGCAAGCCGTATTTTTGCGCAGCTGATGTAGCAAAAGCCCTTGGCTATTCGAATTGTAATGATGCAGTAATTCGTCATTGTAGGGCTATCGTGAAATGCGATACCCCTATTAGTGGAAAAATTCAGGAAGTAAATTACATTCCAGAGGGTGACGTTTACCGACTCATCGTAAGAAGTAAGCTCCCGTCAGCAGAGAAGTTTGAAAAATGGGTTTTTGATGAAGTCCTCCCATCCATCCGTCAGACAGGTGGATACCAGATGACAATGCCGCAGGGTAAGGAGTTGTTAGCTCTGGCCGTTCTGGAAGCGCAGAAGACCATCGAGGCACAGAATAAGGATATCGAGAGAATGAAGCCGAAGGAAATCTTTGCTGATGCAGTGGCAACAAGCAGCACAACGATTCTGATCGGAGAGCTTGCGAAGCTGCTGAGACAGAACGGCATCGATACCGGTCGGGACAGACTGTTTGATTGGATGAGAAAAAATGGCTATCTGATCAGACAGAAAGGCAGCGCTTACAATACGCCAACACAGAAGAGTGCTGATCTTGGCATCCTGACAACAAAAGAGACTGTGATCGTCCATTCGGATGGCTCTACAGAAGTCAAAAAGACAGTCAAAGTCACAGGCAAGGGACAGCAGTACTTCATCAATAAGTTTTTGAAGGCTGCAAGCTAGAAAGGCGGTGAGCACATGAAGCGGAAAGGAAACGATGACGAACTGTATCTTGCAAACGTGCTGCATTTCGAAAACTGCACGGTCTATCTTTACAGGCCGATATTGACACCAGAAGAACGAGAACGCCGGTATGACAATATCCGCCGGGTATTGCAGCAGATTGGCCCGTCACTTATTGCGGCGGAAGAAAGAAGAAAGAAAAAGGAGATGGAGAAAAATGAGCAAGTTGCAAATTCCTGATTGGGAGAAGAGAGAAAAGACGATCTATGTCGAATGTGAAGAGGTGGACGACCGCCCGGAAATCAGCCCGATCAAAGTTACAGCCTGTGAGGTTGCGTGTGGCTTGCATCTGTTGACCTTTTTGGCATCTACTTGTATCTTCGTGAATACCAGTTTTAACGTTTCGACACTGTTGTTCGCTTTATATTGTGCTTTCGGAGCGTTCTGGTTCGGATCAGCCGCAAGCAGCATTGGAGGTTCGAATGAAGAATAAGAGTGGAGGAAATAACATGCCCGAAAATAAAACCAAAGCAATAGGGCTCAGAATAAAAACCATACGTTTAAAACATCATATAACTCAAAAACAGCTAGCCAGTCATATTGGTGTATCACAAACAGCTATATCATTATGGGAAAGCGGTCAACGAACTGTTCCATTAGAAACTATTGATCATATTGCTGAATACTTAAATGTATCGGTAGGTTATTTATTACTGGGCGAACCAAACGAATCAATTAAGAGAGACGACGAGTAGGAGGAAACAAAATGATTATCAAAAATGAAAAGGCCAACTGGTCCGCCAACCAGTCAGCCAAAAAAGAAATAACATTTCAAAATGATTATAGCACAAAAATCATCCCTATCAAAGAGGATGAAGCATATGATTATTTTATTCCTGTGCCGGTCAGCGTGTATAACGAGGGTATCCGAGCACTGGCAACGTTGGAGAATATAACAGCCATTGTTGCCGGTAATGACGGCACTTATGTCGATACGGCACTTTTGCGAGATTTGCTCGGCCTTGGCAGAAAGAAAAAAGATAATGGTTAAGCTTACGATTTTGAAAAGCCGTGAAGAATGGCTGAAAGCCAGGGCAAGAATAGGTGGCTCAGATGCCTCTGCGATTGTCGGAAAAAATCCATACAGGAGCAACGTCGATCTGTGGCTTGAGAAGACGGGTCAGACTATTGCAGAGGATATTTCTGATAAGCCCTATGTCAAGTACGGAACAGATGCAGAACCCCATCTGCGGGCTTTGTTTGCTCTTGATTATCCTGAGTACAGAGTAGGCTACAAAGAAAACAACAGGTTCACAAATGATAAATATCCGTGGGCTCATGCGTCCCTGGACGGTTGGTTATCTGACCAGGACGGGCGCATGGGTGTCCTTGAAATCAAGACCACTGAAATCCTTCAGTCTATGCAAAGAGAAAAGTGGAATCACAGGATCCCGGATAATTATTACATACAGGTATTGCATTACCTGATGGTCACGGAATTTGATTTTGTAATGCTGAAAGCGCAGCTTAAGAGCCGTTTTGGTGATGAAGTTTATCTTCAGACGAAACATTACAAAATTGAACGATGTGATGTCGCAGGAGATATTGAATATCTTCGAGATGCAGAGGAGAAGTTCTGGCAGATGGTCCAGGACAAGAGAAAACCAAACACAGTATTACCAGAAATTTAAGGAGGAAAACGATGGAATTAGTTATCTACTCACCGATAGAAGAGATTTTTAAGAAGCCTATCGAATGGAATCATGAGGATTTGAAAAAGTATGCCACTGAGAAAGCTGAGTATTACAAGAATACGGCCTATACAGACGATCAGGGACGTATGTTGAAATCTGACCGAGCAACAGTCAACAAGCTGGTACAAGCGTTGGAAACAAAAGACAGAGAGGTCAAAAAGCTGTGCCTTACTCCATATGAGAAATTCCATAAGGAAATCAAAGAGAGTGTTGATATCTTGAGAGAGCCGATTGCCCTCATGGATACGCAGATCAGCAGTATGGAAGAAGAACGACGCAGCAAAAAAATGGAGGAAGTTAAGATAATTTGGGATGCTGCTACACGTCCAGATTGGCTTAGATTAGAGCAGATTTTCGACCAGAGATGGCTGAATGCAACTGTGAGCTTAAAAGCTGTATCTGAGGCTGTCAGCCATGCTGTTGAGAGCATTGAAAAGGATTGTATGGTATTGGACAGCCTGCCTGAGTATTCTTTTGAAGCAAATGAAGCCTACAGAAGAACCCTTGACCTGAATTATGCGCTCAAGGAAGGCCAGAGAATGGCACAGATTCAGAGACAAAAAGCTCAATATGAGGCAGAACAGGCAAGAAGGAAAGCAGAGGAAGAGGCAAAGAAAGCTGCAGAACAGGTTCCGCTTGGAGTGGTTACAGCTGAAGAGATTGCCCAGTCAAAGCAGGAATATATTGATGCTGCTTCAGCAAATGGTGTTCACGTGATGGAGGCTCCTGCAAAACAGTGGGTAGGATTCAAGGCACTTCTGTCAACAGAAGATGCGCTTGCACTGCGTGATTTCTTCAAGAGTAGGAATATTCTGTTTAAAGCAGTAGGGGAAAATTAGAAAGGAATAGGTGAATAACATGGCAGTAAATAACAGATTAGCAGCAAAGGCAGCAAAAAACAGCAACGCAGTTGAGTATGAAGCAGGAGGCATGAAGGTCAGACTGACACCGGAAATCGTGAGAAATTACCTTGTCAGCGGTAATAAAGAAGCCGTATCTATTCAGGAATTGGCTATGTTCATGAACCTCTGCAAGTACAGCCAGCTCAATCCGTGGGCAAAAGAGGCCTACTGCATCAAGTACGGTTCTGAACCGGCAGCGATGGTTGTAAGTAAAGAAGCTTTCCAGAAGAGAGCCGAAGCCAATCCGAACTATGATGGTTCTGAAGCTGGCATTGTTGTTCTGGATGAATCAGGAGAAATTGTTTACAGAAAAGGCACAATCAAGCTTCCGGGAGATGAAATCGTTGGCGGCTATGCGGAAGTTTGGAGAAAAGACCGCACACACAGCACACGAATTGAAGTGAGCTTTGATGAATATGCCGGAAGAAAGAAAGACGGTTCATTAAACAGCCAGTGGTCAAAGAAACCGGCCACAATGATTAGAAAGGTCGCTCTGGTGCAAGCTCTCAGAGAAACATTCCCATCATCCTTTGGTGGTATGTATGCAGCGGAAGAACAGGGAGCAGAGGAACCAGAAACATATGCTATGACACCACCAGTAGAAGAGGCAGCCACTGCGCAAGCTCAGGCACAGGCAGAAACTGAAAAGGTGGAACAGATTGAACAGAAGCACGAAATCAACGCAGCAGGGGCTGTTGTAGACGCCAAAGAGGCATTATTTAGCTAGATTTACAGCCCGACAGCGTTCCAGAAGATTTTACAACAGGCGAGAACGAATAGAAAGGAAGAAGATATGAAAGGCTATAAAGGATTTAAAAAAGGGCTTATCTGTAAAGACAAGCAGTATGCAGAGAATACTGTATTTGAAGAAGAAAAAATGAAAGTGTGTGAAAGTGGGATGCATTTCTGCCCTAACCCGTTCAACGTACTTGACCATTACGGATTCGTAGATGAGAACGGATCTATGAACGAATTTGCGGAGGTTGAAGCTCTTGCTGACACCGACACGGATGATGGAAAGAAGTATTGCACAACAAAATTGAAGGTAGGTGCAAAGCTGTCGTTTGCCGGATTTGTTAAGGCGTGCATTGATTTCGTAATTGAAAATACACAATTTGAAGTTGAAGCGGAAAAAAACGACGAAAATGTGATTTGTTCGAAAGAAAAAGGCGCGCAGATCGGGTCATCCGGGGACTATGCGCAGATCGGGTCATCCGGGTACTCTGCGCAGATCGGGTCATCCGGGGACTCTGCGCAGATCGGGTCATCCGGGGACTCTGCGAAGATCGGGTCATCCGGGGACTCTGCGAAGATCGGGTCATCCGGGTACTCTGCGCA
>ERZ1026884.215-NODE-215-length-41832-cov-10.773703_pt1 | contig 41832 bp, 30 predicted proteins | sample MGYA00380172_ERZ1026884 | MGnify/ENA primary metagenome ERZ1026884 (study PRJEB33269, sample SAMEA4719808) | human gut metagenome | biome: human-associated habitat; feature: organic feature; material: feces | place: Cameroon | collected 2013-10 ... | reverse complement strand
ATCATTTCTGTGGATTCTTGCCTCGCGAAGCGTAGGCCATTCTGTGGATTCGAAAGCTTAAGCCCGTAGGCTTCTGTGTGATCCGTGCATTCTGTGGGAACTACATACAAAAGAACTACAAGTATAATTATACGTCCATTATACGAATATCAAGACGCCAACCTCCACGATAAACTCCAGTTGTATCACTCCAAATATCAAATGAACCTTATAACAATCAGGCGTTTCAGTTGTTTCAGTTTCAGTTGCGTTTCAAAGGGTCAGTTATGTATCAAACCCTCTTATTAAACATTTATAACTAATTAATAATCAATAGGTTATATAGAAGAAACGAAATTTGACACCCCCTTAAAAACAACTGAAACAACTGAAACTGAAACGCTTGGCTTATTCATGTCTTTATCTCCAAGGCTTGTTATTGGTTTATTATCAGCTACTTACCTCATTCTTCAAGCTTTTGTTAGCAATAAGCCAAGCAAGTATAATGCCACATTATTCATCAATTTTTCCTCTTACAGGCCTCAAACGACATGTTTTAAACACTCGTTTTTATTGCAAATCCTGCCTTTACAATCTACTTGTGCACTTTTATCTCCATCTTTTAGGAGCAGTTTTTTTACGAAATCTGCCGACAAACGAGGCATTTGAGCAGATAAATGGGGGTATAATGTAACAAGTTTTATATTGTAGCGGAGGTCTCCGGCCTCCGCAGCAATCAATGATACAAACTCTTGTATTATTAGTAATGATGATTTGTATTCGACTTGGTGCTGCGGAGGCCGGAGACCTCCGCTACTTATAGGTTCATAATTGAATCACTCCATATTCTGGATGAACCAAAAGGTTCTCCATAAGGTGGGCTGAAGGCTCTTGGCGTTACAGTTACAGTTACAGTTTTTACAAAAAGGGTAATGATGTTACAAACCCCTTATTAAAGACTTTATAACTAATTAATAATCAAATAGTTATATATATAAATGGGGGAAGCTGTAACCCTTGAAAATAAAACTGTAACAACTGTAACTGTAACGCTAGTTAACATCAACTTTCCTCTTAAAGGCTGATAACCAACGACTTAGCTTATTAATAGGTGTCCCAAATGTTACATAAAACCTCAGTAAAACCTCTAATTAGGCGATATGAAACCTCGGAAAAGGCTTCAAAAGCGTGCTTTTGAAACTCTCGCAAGTGCAAAATCTATGCATCTGCCTCGAGAGGCTATGCTTTAAACTATCCTTGGCACGCATGCAAGTGGCGCAAAATAAAGGTTTCTTGAGCAAATTTGGAAATCGCACGAAACGTATTGTTTCGTATGATTGCTATTTTTCGAATGTATTACCTTTGTAAAAGATAAGCTGCATCTCAATATAATATTCAAGCAAGCCATCCAACAGTCTTCAACCGACTATTCGCACAAGCTCACGAGAATAATCGAAAGGTGCCACGAATATAATCGAAAGGTGCCACGAATATAACCGAAATAGCCCAAGCGGATAGTCGAAGAAGAACTTGCAAAAGCTCAATTACTTAAACAAGCTGCGGAACGATGTAGGAATTGGCGTGGCAAACTCCATGCGCTCGCCTGTTACGGGATGTGTGAAGCAAAGCATGTAGGCGTGCAGGCATAGACGGTGGATAGGGTCGTCGCCGTTGCCGTATTTTACGTCGCCACACACAGGATGTCCCATGTCAGCAGAGTGGACACGAATCTGGTTCTTGCGGCCAGTCTCCAAGCGATACTCCACAAGCGAGTGCTCGGTAGTGCGGTTGAGTACATGATAATGCGTTACGGCATACTTGCCGCCATTGTCCACGGGCGACGAGTAGGTGATGTAAGCCTTGCTGTCCTTAAGCCAGTTGGCAATGGTTCCGTTGTCGTTCTCCATCTCTCCGCTCACCACAGCCACATATCGGCGGTCGTACACTATCTGATGCCAGTTGTGCTCCAGAATCTGCTCTGTGTCGATGTCCTTGGCATAAATCATCAGTCCGCTTGTGTCGCGGTCGAGACGATGCACAACATGTGCGCGGCACTTCTGTCGCGACTTGTGGAAATAGTCGTCGAGCAACGTCTTCAGATTAAGCGATGAGTGTCCGGCAGCCATCGAAAGTATGCCAATGTTCTTCTCTACTACCACAATCCAGCGGTCCTCGTACACCACTTTGGCGTATTGGCTCTTGAATGTGTTGCTGCTCTTGTGTCGGCTGATAGATACCTTGTCGCCGGGGTTAAGGGCGAGGTCGAACTGAGTTACAACCTTGCCGTTGACCTTGATGCCGCGTCCCTGAAGCGTAGCCTTTATCTTGTTGCGGCTCTCCTTAACGTTGTTTAGCAGATATTCGAGCAATGGAGCTTCTGTACCCGATGCCACAACAAGCTGTTTGCTGTCGCCAGACTGAGGGCCATACGATTTAAAATTGTTTTGTCTTGCCATATATTATTTTTATTCCTTTCAAAGTTTATGCAAAGTTACTCATTATTCTTTGGATTTATCAATGTTTTTAATTAATTTTGCATATTTAAATGGGCGGGTAAGTCAACTAGTCCTACAAAAGAAAAAATAGATAATGAACAGAAAGAAATCATCAATAATAGCGGTATGGGCTGTATGTATGCTGGCTATGCTGTTTTCGGCATGCACAAGCAAGGACGAGAATGCTGCCGAGGAGCGCGTCAAGACGTTTGCCCAGCACTACTTCAATCTGCGCTATAAGCAAGCTGCCGCCTATTGTACAGACGGCTCGCTGAAATGGATAAAGTATAGGGCGGCAAATATCAACCAGGCTGATTTGGATTTGCTTAACTCGCAACCCGACTCGGCTGTATGTACCATAGATGATTTCTCGTACGACGACGACAAGGCTACCGCAAACATTACGGTTAAGAACTTCCTTAGGAGCGACTCGGTTGGCAAGAAGGGCACTATCGTTGGCGAGCAGATGTTCTGCATACCGATGAAAAAGGTTGGCTACAAATGGTTAGTACAGCTTGACAGTCTGCTGTAGAACAGCCAAGACTGACTCGAAAAGCGTACCCGAAAGAAATTTTATTATCAATAATCAACTAACAATCAGCAAGTTATAAAATAAGAGATGATAAGTATAGAGAATTTGACGGTGGAATTTAGCGCAAAACCGCTATTCCGCAATGTCAGCTTTGTTGTTAACGACCGCGACCGCATAGCCCTTGTGGGCAAGAATGGAGCCGGAAAGTCTACTATGTTGAAGATAATTTGCGGCTTGCAAAGCCCAACCGAGGGACATGTGTCTGTTCCAACTAACGCTACGGTTGGCTATCTTCCACAGGTAATGGTTCTGCAAGACAACACTACTGTAAAGGAAGAGGCGCGCAAGGCTTTCTCTGATACTATCAAGCTAAAGGAGCGCATAGACGAACTGAACCGACAGTTGACCGAACGTACCGACTACGAGTCGGAGAGCTATACCGAGCTGGTTGAGCTGTTCACCCAGGAGCACGACCGCTTCCTGATGCTTGGTGGCGAAAACTACGAGGCCGAGATTGAGCGCACGCTTGTAGGTCTGGGTTTCACACACAACGACTTCGACCGTCCTACAAGCGAGTTTTCGGGCGGATGGCGCATGCGTATAGAGTTGGCTAAGATTCTACTTAGACATCCCGATGTGCTACTGCTTGACGAGCCCACCAACCACCTGGACATCGAGAGTATAGGATGGCTGGAGCGTTTCTTACAGCAAAGTGCCAAGGCCTTGATACTGGTAAGTCACGATCGCGCCTTTATAAATAATGTGACAAACCGAACGATTGAGATTTCGTGCGGACAGATTAACGACTATAAGGTGAAGTACGACGAATACGTCAAGCTTCGGCTTGAGCGCCACGAGCAGCAGATGCGCGCCTACGAGAACCAGCAGAAGGAAATAGCCGATATTAAGGACTTTATCGAGCGCTTCCGCTACAAACCCACAAAGGCTGTTCAGGTGCAAAGCCGAATAAAGCAGCTTGAGAAGATTGTGCCGATAGAGGTAGACGAGATTGACAACTCGTCCATGCACCTTAAATTTCCGCCATGCCTGCGATCGGGCGACTACCCCGTTATCTGTCAGGACTTGGGCAAGACATACGGCACACACAACGTTTTCGCTGACGTCAACCTAACGATAAAGCGTGGCGAAAAGGTGGCGTTTGTGGGCAAGAACGGCGAGGGTAAGTCTACGCTTGTTAAGTGTATCATGGGCGAGATTCCCTTCGACGGCAACCTTAAGGTGGGTCATAACGTGCAGATAGGCTATTTTGCGCAGAACCAGGCCCAGCTGCTCGACGGCGAACTGACCGTATTCGAGACCATCGACAACGTGGCAAAGGGCGACATCAGACTGAGGATAAAGAACATCCTGGGCTCGTTTATGTTTGGAGGCGAGGCTATAGACAAGAAGGTGAAGGTGTTGTCGGGTGGCGAGCGCAGCCGACTGGCCATGATACGCTTGCTGCTTGAACCCGTAAACCTGCTTATCCTCGACGAGCCTACCAACCACCTGGACATACAGTCGAAGGAGGTGCTTAAGGAGGCCATTCTGGCATTCGACGGAACGGCTATAATAGTAAGCCACGACCGCGAGTTTCTCGACGGACTGGTGTCGAAGGTGTACGAGTTTGGCGGAGGCAAGGTGAAGGAGCATCTTGGAGGCATATACGACTATCTGCGCTCGCGCAACATGGAGAGTCTTAACGACCTGAACGCCACAACCGTCTTTGCCAAGACCAACGCCGACGACAACAAGAAGAAGGTCGACTCTGCCGAGACATCCACAGACGGCAGCCAACCCGCCAAGCTAAGCTATGCCGAACATAAGGAGCAGCAGAAGAAGATAAGAAAAGCCGAGAAGCTGGTGGAGGAGTCGGAGAAGAAGATTAGCGCTATGGAAGACCGCCTGAAGGAGCTCGATGCCATACTGTGCACGCCCGAGGGAGCTTCCGACATGACTGTTGTGAACGAATACACAGCCATAAAGCAACGCATGGACGAGGAAGAGGAACGATGGACCCTGCTTTCGGAAGAACTTGAGGAGCTAAAGGCAAACTAAAGAAGCAACAGAGGCTACGAACTTGAGAAAGTTCGACAATAAATATATACAACGTGCATAATTATACTGATATAACATTATAAATCCATTAAATGTTGACAAATTACAAGCGTTTTAAAAGAAAATTTGTAACTTTGCCAACGATTTGTAAGAGTTTGCATGTTTTCTGCTATAAAAATGCAGATGTTGCGTGACAATAATATTAATATAACGAAAACACAGGGCCGATGAAGGTAGCGATATTGAAATATAATGCTGGAAATATATGTTCGGTGGTTAATGCGCTTGAGCGTATCGGGTGCAATCCTATCCTGACCGACTCAGCAGAAGAACTACAAAGTGCCGACAAGGTTGTATTCCCTGGTCAGGGAGCCGCAGGACCAACGATGAAGTATCTAAAGCAGCATGGGCTCGACAGCCTTGTTCGTGGCTTGCAACAACCCGTTTTGGGCATCTGCATAGGCCAGCAACTGCTTTGCCGACATTCTGAGGAGGATGATACCGACTGTCTGGGCATATTCCCAGTAGACGTGATGAAATTCAAATCAGGCAAACCTTCAGACAAGATTCCGGCTATGGGATGGAACGAGATTAACAACCTCAGCACTCCCCTATTCCACGGTATCACACAGAAAGATTTTGTCTACTTCGTGCACAGCTTCTATGTGCCGGTATGCGATTATACCATAGCACAGGCCGACTACATCCAGCCCTTTAGCGCGGCTCTGCACAAGGACAACTTCTACGCCACCCAGTTTCACCCCGAGAAAAGCGGAAGAGTTGGTGAGATATTATTGGAGAACTTCTTGAAGTTATAGTGGTTAATATAAAAATTATGCGCGTATGATTGATTTGATACCGGCAATCGACATAATAAATGGCGAATGTGTAAGGCTTACAAAGGGCGACTACTCACAAAAGAAAGTGTACAACGCCAACCCCGTGGCCATAGCACAGGAGTTTGCCAGCATGGGGTTTAAAAGGCTGCACATGGTAGACCTGGACGGAGCAAAGTCGAAACATGTGGTTAATGCCGATGTGCTGCGTGCCGTAAGCCAGGCAACCAGCCTGAGCATCGACTTTGGAGGCGGCATTAAGACTCAGGAGGACATGGACAAGGTGTTCGACAATGGTGCCAAGATGGCAACCGTAGGAAGCATATCCTATACCGACCCTCAAACCTTTGAAGCATGGATTAAGCGTTACGGAGCCGACCGAATAATACTTGGTGCCGACGTGCGCGACAAGAATATTGCCATCAACGGATGGATAGACAATACCAACTGCGACGTGTTCGGATTTATAGACCACTATCGCAAGAAGGGCATCAGCAAGGTGCTTTGCACAGACATAGCCAAGGACGGAGCCTTGGGAGGCACGTCAATCGAGCTGTACAAGCAACTGATGGAACGATTCCCCGACCTGTATCTGATAGCAAGCGGAGGCGTATCGTCGGCCGACGACATATTGAGTCTGGACCAGGCCGGAATACCCGCCGTGGTGTTTGGCAAGGCCTACTACGAGGGCCTTATAGATATTAACAAAATAAGACATTTACTCTATGGGATTGGCTAAACGAATAATTCCGTGTCTGGATGTAAAGGATGGCGCTACGGTAAAGGGAGTAAACTTTGTAAACCTTCGCAACGCTGGCGACCCCGTTGAGCTTGCCAGGCAATACAGCAATCAAGGTGCCGACGAACTGGTGTTTCTCGATATTACCGCAAGCGCAGATGGACGCAAGACATTTACCGATATGGTGGGCAAGGTGGCTCAGGTCATCAACATTCCATTTACGGTAGGTGGCGGCATAAACGCCTTTGAGGATGTGGAGCGACTGCTGTTTGCAGGAGCCGACAAGGTAAGTATCAACTCGGCTGCCATACGCACCCCTAATCTGATAGATAAGATATCTGCCAGTTTTGGATCGCAAGTGTGCGTGTGCGCGATAGACGCACGAATGGAGGCCGACGGCCAATGGTATTGCTATGTAAAGGGTGGACGCGAGCGCACAGACCTTAAGTTGCTCGACTGGGCTACCGAGGTGGCCGACCGTGGTGCCGGAGAGATTCTCTTTACCAGCATGAACCACGATGGCGTGAAGCAAGGCTTTGCCAACGACGCATTGGCCATGCTTGCCGAGAAGGTTAAGATTCCGGTTATAGCAAGTGGCGGAGCCGGATGCATGGACCACTTCTACGACGCATTTGCCAAGGGCAAGGCCGACGCAGCCCTGGCTGCAAGCGTGTTCCATTTTGGCGAGATAAAGATACCCAAGCTTAAGGAATATCTTAAACAAAAAGGCGTAAAGGTAAGAATATAAACGGTTTAAACTATTTTATATAAATGCTTATGGAGATAGATTTTGAGAAACAAGGCGGACTTGTACCTGCCATAATTCAAGACAGCATAACCAACAATGTGCTGATGCTGGGCTATATGAACCAGGAGGCATACGAACAAACAATAAAGACTGGCAAGGTGACATTCTGGAGCCGAAGCCGCCAATGCCTTTGGACAAAGGGCGAGACATCGGGCAACTTCTTGAACTTGGTAAGTATAAAGAGCGATTGTGACAACGACACCCTATTAGTTAGAGTCAATCCGGTGGGTCCGGCTTGTCATCTTGGCACAGACACATGTTGGGGCGAGAAGAACGAGGCCAATCCCTTGCTGTTCCTTACCGAGCTGCAAGACTTCATCAACAAGCGCCACGAGGAGATGCCCGAGGGCTCGTATACTACATCTCTCTTTAAGGATGGTTTGAACCGAATGGCCCAAAAGGTTGGCGAAGAGGCACTTGAAGCTGTTATCGAAGCAACAAACGGAACCAACGAACGCCTTATATACGAGGCATCCGACATGTTCTATCATCTTATAGTATTATTGACAAGCAAAGGTCTGCGCATTGAAAATATAGCCCAAGAGCTGCAGGTGCGCCACGACCCCAACTGGCACAAACATTAATTATCATTTATGCTAATAGATTATCAAAAAGCTAATATATACCAGACCGACGAGGTTATTCTTCAGAATGTCGACTTTCATGTGGACGAGGAACAGTTTGTTTATGTTATAGGCAAGGTAGGATCGGGCAAATCGTCGTTGCTGAAGTCGATCTATTGCGAGGTTGACTTCGACAAGGCTGATGCCGAGAAAGCCGAGGTGCTTGAGCGAAACCTCCTTACACTAAAGCGCAAGGACATACCTGCACTTCGTAGAGAGATGGGTATCATCTTCCAGGACTTCCAGCTTCTGCACGACCGTAGCGTTAAGCAGAACCTCCAGTTTGTGCTTAAGGCTACAGGATGGAAATCGCAGAAGGAGATTGACGAGCGCATACTCAAGGTGCTCGAGGCTGTAGGCATGCAAGACATGAGCAACCGCCTTCCACACGAGCTGTCTGGAGGCGAACAGCAACGTATAGCCATAGCGCGCGCCTTGCTAAACCAGCCTAAAATAATTATAGCAGACGAGCCAACCGGCAATCTCGACCCCGATACAGCCGAGAAGATTGTGGGCTTGCTTTACGAGATAAGCCATTCGGGCACTTCGGTGGTTATATCAACACACAACCTTGGCATGATTGACAAGTTCCCTGGACGTGTGTACAAATGCAAGGAGCACACTCTGACGGATGTCACCAAGGAGTATGCTGACCAATAGAATAACATTATTTGAACTGAAAAAATAAAAAAATAATAATATTATGAAAGTAATGAAGTTTGGTGGTACCTCAGTAGGTACCGCAGAGCGCATGAAATCTGTTGCCTCAATGGTTTCAGAGTCAGGCGAACAAGTGTTTGTTGTTCTTTCAGCAATGTCGGGCACAACCAACTCACTCGTTGAGATTTCAAACTATCTCTACAAGAAGAACTCGGATGGCGCCAACGACGTAATCAACAATCTTGAGAGAAAGTACATGGAGCATGTGGAGGAGCTTTATTCTACAGACGAATACAAGCAGCGCACACGCGAGTTCCTGGCTACGGAGTTCAACTATCTCCGCTCTTTCACCAAGGACCTCTTCACAAGCTTTGAGGAGAAGAACATCGTGGCTCAGGGCGAGATAATGAGCACAAACATGGTGGCCAACTATCTTGAGGAGCAAGGCGTGAAGGTTTGCCTGTTGTCGGCTTTCGACTTTATGCGCACAGACAAGAATGCCGAGCCCGACTCGCAGTATATCAAGGAGAAGCTGACGGCCATTATGAAGGAGAACGAGGGCTATCAGGTATACATCACACAGGGCTTTATCTGCCGTAACGCCTATGGCGAGGTAGACAATCTGCTGCGTGGCGGTAGCGACTTTACAGCATCGCTTATTGGTGCAGCTCTGCCAGCTGAGGAGATTCAGATTTGGACCGACATCGATGGAATGCACAACAACGACCCACGTGTTGTGGATAAGACCGAGGCTATTCGCCAGCTCAACTTCGAGGAGGCTGCCGAGCTTGCCTATTTTGGTGCCAAGATTCTGCATCCTACATGTGTTCAGCCAGCCAAGTTTGCAGGCATCCCAGTTCGCCTTAAGAACACATTGGACCCTAAGGCCGAAGGCACAATTATCGACAACGTTCTGCTTAAGGGCAAAATCAAGGCCGTAGCCGCCAAGGACAACATTACAGCCATCAAGATCAAGTCGAGCCGCATGCTCTTTGCCACAGGCTTCCTGCGCAAGGTGTTCGAGATATTCGAGTGCTATCAGACTCCTATAGACATGATTACTACAAGCGAGGTGGGCGTTTCGATGAGTATCGACAACACATCTCACCTTAACGAGATTGTAGACGAGCTTAAGAAGTATGGCACAGTTACAGTAGACTCTGACATGTGCATCGTCTGCGTTGTAGGCGATCTCGACTGGAGCAACCTGGGCTTCGAGACCTTGGTGCTTGACGCTATGAAGACCATACCGGTACGTATGATCTCGTATGGCGGCAGCAACTACAACATCTCGTTCCTAATTAAGGAATCGGATAAGAAGAAGGCTCTTCAAAGCTTGTCGGACGTGCTGTTCAACAACAAGAAGTAAGTAGTAGCGTAAGTATATGTCGCACCTAAAAATTTGCAAAAGATGTTTTCAGTAGATAAGTTTAACACAGTTCAAACCCCATTTTATTATTACGACACGCAGCTGTTGCGTAAGACATTAAAGACTATACAAGAAGAAAGTGGCAAGTATCCTAACTTTCATGTGCATTATGCTGTTAAAGCCAATGCCAATCCGAAGGTTCTTCGTATAATCAGTCAGCATGAACTGGGAGCCGATTGTGTTAGCGGCGGAGAGATAAAGGCAGCCCTTGAGGCTGGTTTCCCTTCCGACGGTATTGTCTACGCGGGTGTTGGCAAGAGCGACTGGGAGATAAAGTTGGGAATAGAGAACGACATCCTATGCTTTAATGTTGAGTCGACCGCCGAGCTTGACGTAATAGCCTCTCTGGCTAAGGAGGCAGGCAAGGTGGCAAGAGTGGCTTTCCGCATCAATCCCAATATAGGTGCCCACACCCATGCAAACATCACAACCGGTCTGGCCGAGAACAAGTTTGGTATTGCTATGCAGGACATGGTACCGGTTATTGAGCATGCCAAGACATTGGACAGCATAAAGGTTGTGGGGCTACATTTCCACATCGGATCGCAAATTCTCGACATGGGCGACTTTAAGGCTCTTTGCAACCGCATCAACGAGCTGCAAGCCCTGTTGGCTCAGAACAACATCTATGTTGACAATATCAACGTGGGTGGCGGATTAGGTGTAAGCTACGACAATCCCGACCGCGAGCTAATACCCGACTTCAAGTCGTACTTCAAGACATATGCTACACATCTGCGCCTGCGCGATGGACAGCAGGTACACTTCGAACTTGGACGTGCCGTTGTGGCACAATGCGGATCGCTCATCACTCGCCTACTCTACGTAAAGCAAGGCACATACAAGCAGTTTGCCATCGTGGATGCAGGCATGACCGACTTGATACGTCCTGCTCTCTACCAGGCGTTGCACAAGATACAGAACATCAGCAGCAATGAGCCTGCCGAGACGTACGACGTGGTAGGTCCTATCTGTGAGTCGAGCGATGTGTTTGCCAAGGCCATTGACCTTAACAAATGTCATCGTGGCGACTTGATTGCGATACGCTCTGCTGGTGCCTATGGCGAGATAATGGCAAGTTCGTACAACTGCCGACCATTGCCTAAAGGCTATATTTCTGAAGATTTCAAATAAAATATGATAATTGATAATTTATCAATAATAGCGTGTTTAATAATAGTGTTGCTCACAGCCACGTCGCTCTTTGCCAATCCTTTTGTACGCAAGATACAGAATGAGGGAGAAGCCGACCCACGACTTGTTGATGAGCAACACTTGCCCAACGTTACGGTTCTTGTGCTTGCCAACAACAACGCACAGGCACTTGACGCACATCTGCCGTTGCTACTTACACAAGACTATCCCGCTGCTTACGAGGTGGTGGTTGTAGGCGAACAAGGCGACTTGAATGTGGAGACTGTTGTTAAGCAGTTTTCGCAGAACAAGCATCTTTACGCCACATACATTCCTCCGCGCTCTTTGTTCATGAGCAAGAAGAAGCTGGCCGTGGCCCTTGGTGTAAAGGCGGCACATTACGACTGGGTTATACTTCTCGACTCTAATTGCCATCCCGTGTCAGACACCTGGCTTAAATCTATGGCAAGCCATATGGACATCGACGCCAATCTGGTTATAGGATACAGTAACTACGATGAGGAAACAAAATCCTACTATCGTTTCGACCGATTGCGCAACGACTGCTACTTGCTTAGATGCGCCCAGCGTTCCATCGCCTATCGCGCCAATGGCGTAAACATAGCGTTCCGTAAGTCGGAGTTTATCAAAGACGATGGCTATCGCGGCAACCTACATCTTGTTAATGGCGAGTACGACTTTATTGTAAACAAGTATGCACGTACTGATTCTGCTCGTATAGCAATAGACGAGGACGCATGGATACGCGAAGAGAAGCCTACACCCAAGGCATGGCACGACCGCAACATCTGTTATGCCAACGTGCGCAAGTATCTCGAACGCTCGTTTGGCATTAGGGCTCTGTATAATGTAGACATGACGATGATGCATCTCAACTACATCGTGTTGGTGCTTGCTATTGTGGCAGCTTCAATTCTGCAAAACTGGATTGTGCTTGCTGTGGCGTCCCTGGCGCTTATACTTACCTTGGTGTTACGCTCTATGGCAGCCGTAAAGGTTTACCGCCAGTTTGGCGAGCACATAGCATGCTGGAAAACCGTGTTCTTCGAGCTGTACATCGTATGGCACTCGTTGGCTACAAACATAAGATACGCAAAATCAGACAAGAGAGATTTTTCAACGCACAAACTCTGACATGAGGGTAAAGTACATCATACCATTTAACCAACATTTGGATTGCATCAATCTTAAAATGTATGAGTTGATTTGTCATGAACTAAAAACTCGTGACAATGTGGATGTTGTGGACTCAAATCCCGACATTGTGCATGTGTTTGGCATGTGGAATGCCCATAATGCCAGTTGTGTTGAAAAGTATCGCAGCATTGGCGTGCCTGTTGTGTTCACATGTGTTGAGGGCCTTGCCCCGCTTATTGATGCAGAGGGCTATCCTACCAAAGACATGTCCACACGCCATGCTCTAAAGCGTATCAGCAAGTTGAAGACTGTTGTGCACGTTTGCGGAACAGCCGAAGAATCATTAATCAAGCAAATTGCAAAAAATACATACACCCGACAGATTAAGAATCCTTATGTCACCTCGCTCACTACTGTTCAGCTGATGAGCGAGGCGATATGCAATCTGTATGTTTCCGAAATTCAAGAAAACGAGGCAAGAATCAAACGCGATATCGACCAGTATATCGAGCATATGGGGAGCGACGACAAATGTATTAATAATGTATGCGCGCGTATCCTATATATACGCAAGCGCTACAAGATGCAGAACATCCCGTATGCTTACCTCACGGAGACTGCAGAGACTATGACCCAAACCAACTACGACGAGGATCTAATGAGAACTACCTTGGAGAAAATGAAACTGTCTAAATTTGCCGCTCACACAATGTCGCTATTAAGAAACAAGGCAAACCTTACCGAAGGCTTTATGCCATTAGCAAGCCTTGAGGGTAAGGAGGTGGAACGAATGGAGAACGTAACTATACAACAACATTAATGAAAAAGTCTATTTATGGCAAACAATATTAAAATTTCTGCGCTCGACTTGAAATACTTGCAGCTGCTTGCACAGTCATTCCCCAATATCCCGGAAGCAAGTACCGAGATTATCAACTTACAGGCAATTCTGAACTTGCCTAAGGGTACCGAGCATTTTCTTGCTGACGTGCATGGCGAGTATGAGGCTTTTCAGCATATCCTGAAGAATGCTTCGGGAAACATCCAACGCAAGGTTTACGAGCTATTCGGCAACACCATGCGCGAAGCCGACCTTAAGGAACTTTGCACACTTATCTATTACCCCGACCAAAAGCTCGAGCTTATCAAGGCTTCGGAGTCAAACATAGACGACTGGTACCACATCACCATCCATCAACTGGTGTCTGTATGCCGCCTTGTTTCGAGCAAGTATACCCACTCTAAGGTGCGCAAGGCATTGCCTAAGGATTTCTCGTACATCATCCAGGAACTTCTGCACGAGCGTACCGACGATGCCAACAAAACCGATTACGTTAACGTCATCATCGACACTATTATCACTACTGGTCGTGCCGACGATTTCATCATAGCCATATCCAATGTCATCCAGCGCCTGGCTATTGACCAGTTGCATATACTTGGCGACATATACGACCGCGGACCGGGTGCACATATCATCATGGACACGCTATCGCAATACCATTCATGGGACATACAATGGGGCAACCACGATATCCTGTGGATGGGAGCTTTGGCTGGCAACCGCGCTTGCCAATGTAATGTTATACGCTTGTCGCTTCGTTATGCCAACCTTACTACACTTGAGGAAGGCTATGGCATCAACCTTGTGCCTCTCGCAACCTTTGCCATGGAAATATATGGCGACGATCCTTGCGAGGAGTTCCAGCCTAAGATTGCGTCTGCCGACTCGGCTCGCATCGACCAGAAGACAAGTCGACTTACAGCTCTTATGCACAAGGCCATTACAATCATACAGTTTAAGGAAGAGGCTGCCATCATAAAGCGCAACCCAAGCTGGAAGATGAAGAACCGTCTGTTGTTCCACAATATCGACTACGATAAGGGCACTATCACTCTTGATGGCAAGGAGTATCCGCTTAAGAGCAACTCCTTCCCTACCATCGACCCCAACCATCCCGACCGACTTACGCCCGAGGAAAAGCAACTGATGGAGAAGCTTAATCACTCGTTCCAGGTATCCGAGAAGCTGCATAAGCACATCAATATGATTCTGCGACATGGTTGCATGTATGCCATCTTCAACAACAACTTGCTATTCCATGCATCCATCCCTCTTAATGCCGACGGTTCGCTTAAGGAGGTGGAAATTGCTCCTGGCATAAAGTGCTCGGGCAAGGAGTTGCTATACAATATAGGTATGCTTATACGCACACCTTTCCAGACCGACTCTTCCGAGGAAGAACGCAAGTATGCTACCGACTTCTTCCTCTACCTGTGGTGCGGACCAGACAGCCCGTTGTTCGACAAGTCGAAGATGGCTACGTTCGAGCGCTACTTTATAGCCGACAAGGCTACGCACAACGAGGAGAAAGGCAACTACTTCAAGCTGCGCGACAACGAGCAGATTGTAGACAACATTATGGATGCCTTCGAGGTTACGGGCGCCAACCGTCACATCATCAACGGCCATGTGCCTGTGCACGTATGCAATGGCGAGAATCCAATCAAGGCCAATGGCAAGCTTATGGTTATAGACGGCGGTTTCTCGCAGGCTTATCATAAGGAGACTGGTATTGCCGGCTACACCCTTGTCTATCACAGCCGCGGATTTGTGCTTGTACAACACGAGCCATTCACATCCACTTTGGACGCCATACAGAAATGTAACGACATCAAGTCTACTACACAGATAGTAGAGATGTCGGCTCATCGTATGCGTGTTGCCGATACCGATATAGGTCATGAGCTGGGCAAGCAAATCAAGGACCTTGAACGCTTGCTCTATGCTTATCGCCACGGATACATCAAGGAGGTAATACCCAACAAGTAGGAGGCTGAGCGCCTCCTACCCCTCCATACAATATCCATCTATAGTGTCTTCGAGAAAGGCTCAACGTTGTGGATATGCAAATGTAAGAAAACACAACCCCTAATACAATATTTCCAGGAATAAAAATAAATTTGCTTTAATTATGAACAGAACTATCATTACTGTAGTAGGCAAGGACACCAAGGGTATCATTGCTAAAGTGTGTACCTATCTTGCCGACAACAACGTCAACATCCTTGACATATCGCAGACCATCGTACAGGAGTATTTCAACATGATGATGATTGTCGACATGACCAAAATGGAGAAGCCTTTCGTTCAGGCATCCGATGAACTTACAAAGCTTGGAGAGAGCGTAGGCGTGCAGGTTAAGTGTCAGCGCGAGGAGATATTTGATGTAATGCATAGAATCTAATCACACAAACTAATACGTCATGATTAATATCAACGAGGTTATAGAAACCAACAAGATGATAGAGAAGGAGAACTTCGACGTGCGCACCATCACTATGGGCATCAGCCTTATGGATTGTGTTAGCGACTCTCTCCCTACCCTATGCAATAATATATACAACAAGATTACACGTCTTGCCAAGAATCTTGTAAGCACAGGCGAGCAGATTTCTAAGGAGTTTGGTGTGCCTATCGTCAACAAGCGCATCGCCATTACTCCTATTGCTCTTGTGGGTGGTAATGCCTGCAAGACATCCGACGACTATGTGGAGCTTGCACGCACTCTCGACCGTGCAGCCAAGACTGTGGGCGTGAACTTTCTTGGTGGTTATTCGGCTATCGTTTCCAAGGGAATGACTCATAGCGATGAACTTATGATACGCTCTATTCCTAAGGCACTTGCCGAGACCGACCTTATTTGTAGCTCGGTTAATATCGGTTCTACAAAGACTGGTATCAATATGGGTGCCGTGCGTCTTATGGGCGACATTGTGCGTCAGACTGCTGAGGAGACCAAGGAGCGTATGTCCATCGGTTGTGCCAAGCTTGTTGTCTTGTGCAACGCTCCCGACGACAATCCCTTTATGGCTGGTGCCTTCCATGGCGTTAGCGAACCCGACGCTGTCATAAGCGTGGGTGTAAGCGGTCCGGGTGTTGTTAAGTATGCACTTGAGCAAGTTCGTGGCGAGAGCTTTGAGGTACTATGCGAGACTATCAAGCGCACCGCCTTCAAGATAACACGTGTTGGTCAGCTTGTAGCCAAAGAGGCATCTCGTCGACTTGGCATTCCATTCGGCATTATCGACCTCTCGCTTGCTCCAACTCCAGCAGTAGGCGATTCTGTTGCCGACATTCTTCGCGAGATAGGTCTCGAGCATCCTGGTGCTCCTGGTACAACGGCAGCCCTTGCCTTGCTTAACGATCAGGTTAAGAAGGGAGGCATCATGGCTTCCTCGTATGTAGGAGGTCTTAGTGGTGCGTTTATCCCCGTAAGCGAGGATCAGGGCATGATTGATGCAGTAGAGGCAGGTGCTCTTACCATCGAGAAACTGGAGGCTATGACATGCGTCTGCTCGGTAGGTCTCGACATGATAGCCATCCCCGGCGACACACCCTCTACAACTATTGCCGGCATTATTGCCGACGAGGCAGCCATCGGTATGATTAATCAGAAGACTACAGCCGTGCGCGTCATTCCTGCTATTGGCAAGAAGGTTGGCGACAAGGTCGACTTTGGCGGACTCTTGGGTTATGCTCCCATCATGCCTGTCAACACCTTCTCATGCCAGCCATTCGTAGACCGTGGTGGTCGCATACCGGCTCCAATTCACAGTTTTAAAAACTAACGTAATTAAGAAATGAAGCTTTGCAAGCGAAAGTACTTAATTCTCTGAACTTGCGAAAGCTCAGTTAAGAAATTATATCTAAATGCTCAACAACAATACCATTTGCGCCATCGCTACCGCCCCTGGTGGTGCCATTGGCATTATTCGTATCTCTGGCCCCATGGCCATTAATATAGCCGATAGGATTTTCCGTCCTGTCGGCTCAACTCTTTCTTTGTCCGAACGTAAGGCTTACACTCTTGCATTTGGCAATATTGTCAACGCCAATAACGATGTTGTCGACGAGGTGCTTGTATCTATTTTCCGCGCGCCTCATTCGTATACCGGAGAGAACTCTGTAGAGATTTCATGTCATGGTTCTGCCTATGTGCTTCAGCAAGTTATGCTGTTGCTAACCGAGAATGGTTGCTCTCCAGCTGGACCTGGCGAGTTTACCCAGCGTGCTTTCCTCAATGGCAAGATGGACCTCTCGCAGGCAGAGGCTGTGGCCGACCTTATCAGTTCTACCAACAAGGCTACTCATGATATGGCTATGAGTCAGCTCAAGGGCCACTTCAGCAACGAGTTGGCCGATCTTCGTGCCCATCTGCTTAAGCTTACATCATTATTGGAATTGGAACTCGACTTCTCCGACCATGAAGAACTGGAGTTTGCCGACCGTTCCGAGCTCTACACCCTTGCCAATGACATTCATAAGCGTCTACTCTCGCTTGCCCGTTCCTTTGAGGTTGGCAACGCCTTGAAGAACGGCATTCCAGTGGCTATAGTTGGCAACACTAACGTAGGAAAGAGTACACTCCTCAATCACTTGCTGCATGAGGAGAAGGCTATTGTGAGCGATGTACACGGCACAACAAGAGATTTTATCGAGGATACCACCATCATCAATGGCATACAGTTCCGCTTTGTCGATACTGCTGGCATCCGCAAAACAGATGATGTTGTTGAAAATATAGGTATAGAGCGTACTTATCAGAAGATGCAAGAAGCCAAGATTGTGCTTTGGCTAATCGACAAGCAACCGTCTGATTCGGAGATTGAGGACATCAAGACACGCGTCACTGGCAAAAAGCTCATTATCGTGCGCAACAAGATGGATCTCACCAATTCATCATTGAATAATTCCTCATCAGCGAAGCCGACAATTCAAAATTCAATATTCAATATTCAAAACTCCTCATCGGTTGACATTAGTGCTAAGTACGGCACAAATATCTCCAAACTCGAACAGCTCATTGTTGAGGCAGCCAACATCCCTCAACTCTCCGAGAGCGGCATCGTTATAACATCCGTTAGGCATTACTCCGCCTTGCTGCATGCCGACGAAAGTCTACAACGTGTCATCGACTCCATGAACCTTGGACTAAGCGGCGACCTACTTGCTGAAGACTTAAGAATGGTGATAGATTACCTTGCAGAAATTACTGGCGAAGAGCGTATTACTCCGCAAGAAACGCTTCAGAACATCTTTACCCACTTTTGCGTGGGCAAGTAACAACAATCTTTAACACATACTTAAAACGCACACACACGACATTCACACGCACGTAAATAGCACAAAATGAGCTGTTTACGTGCGTTTTTGCATTGTGTTAAAATGTGTTTGTTATGCATATCTATATGCTACTAATATGCTACCTTTGTGTTACTATTTTGTTACCCAAGAAAAGCGAGTAACAAAATATTGTATAGTGATAATGTAAATAGCCTATGACGCAATGCGTAGATGGCAAGCAGCAATGGCTGTTGATGGTTTTTCACCAAGCAATAAGAAAACAACGAAAAATCATGTGTACACAAATAGGTAAACAAACGATTTGGAAGTATGGATTTTTATACCTATCTTTGCCTTGAACATGATACGCTACAACATACTTGCCTCAATAAAAAGAGCCCTCGACTATGACACCATAGGAGGACTGTTCGGTGACATGTACCTCGGAGTACACGAACTGACGGTGGTTGAAAAGATATGGGCAATAATAATAGAGGTGGTAGCCGTCGTTTCAGAACACATTGATGCTGACTCCGATGAACTAACTATCCAAATTATTGAGAATGACAAGAGATTGGCTGCAGTTAGAGAGTATGCTCAAACGGCTTGAATTCCAAATCCGAAACTTGAGTTATTACTTTCTTTAAAAAATCCATATAAATTTCTCAATTAGAAATATAAAAAGCATCAAATATCCCTGATACTTTCATATATTTCATCTGCTGTATAAACGTTAATCTGATCTAAGTAACCAATAATACGTTCATCCCAAATAACTGGTGCTACTTTAGCTAACAGCTCCTGAATTAACTGCCAAATATCAGGTAAATCCCTCTTTATGAAGTAGTCATGACCATTTTCGTCGTTCCAGTTTTTCCACTCATCAGTTGCCTGCCATCGACGCAAAGCTTCACAATAACGGTCAAACTGTTCATCAGTTAATTCCACTATCATACTTTCATACCAATTTTCATAATCAAAAGGTATTCCAAAAAACGCTTCTATATCAAATTTACACTTCTTCATAGTAATCAACATTTAATTCCACAAAGACATTATCAATACTGATACCTTCAGGGATAGCTCCTGTTTAAAACCTCCCATAATTTCAAAGTATACCTATGAATTATTCCTTGTCTCTTAAATGGATAATCATTTCGACTTATGTCAAACCAATTAATACATAATACCACAATGGTATCTATAAAGGACTTCTCGATTTGCATCCAGAAATTCTGTAACCTTGTTGTTTTCTATCTTGATTTCAACAAGTTCCCTGACCAGACCTGCAAATCTAGACCAATAACAGCAACAGACATAATACTTATTCTCATATCGAGTAACTTTAGGAGTCACATCACAAGCCAAGGCTTCCTCGGGAAGGTCATTTCCTTCTTCATAAATATCTGAAGGCTTTAGAGGACGCTCACCTCGTGTTTTCGTTGACCTAACTTTAATCTTTGAAAGATCATCTTTGGATAAAACACAGAATCTCTCGTCATAACACGCATGCCAATACATTGGAAGATAGTGCCACAACTTACTTAATAAATATACCTGTAAAGCACCCAATGGTGAGTCATCAACAATCACGAAATCCAAAAAATTCTTGCTTAAGTTTCCATTTGGTTCCTTGACATAGATGTAAGTACGTCCACCAATTCCTCTTTCTTTATACTCAAGCTGCAAACTATGGCCTTCAGGTAATTGTATCTTGTCTAACACATATAATATTTTATCGCCGTCGGTTGGGATGCGTCCGTTCACAGTTATCATTTGTAAATCTGCAAAAGTTCTATGTGTAGTAGATTTTATATTCACCAATCTTCTACCTATTTGCTCGATTACAGCAGTATCCACCAAAGAAGCATGACATTTTTTAAAATTTTCCACAGCCAGTTTTTTATTTATCTTTTCATTCTCCTCTTTATTTTTTGCATCTTCATTTTCTTTTTTATCCATAATGGAAGTAACGCAAACGTATAAAAATAATCCCAACATTATGATAGGTGTAAAAGCAATGCATAAAAGCAATATTTTCCAGTTGTCACGGCAAAATGTTATTTCTTCTGTGAAATACATATACAAAAGAAATAATAGCAATAAGATCCACACTATCACATATATAATAATAAAGAGTTCCATTGTTCAATCCAAATTTATTTCATCAGCACTTTCCTGAAGCTAATGGGGAAACACACATTCTCCAGACCTAAAGGTCTAACTGTTACATTCTGGATGCAAAAGTAGAAAGCCATTATGCAATCTATCTGCACTCTCAGAAAAAAGACGCCCTTCAAATGCAAAGAAAGTGCAAATTGAATGCAATGGAGCTTACTCCGATTGCTGAGATGCAGCCTTTCTTCTACAAAAGTACAATATCTTTTGAATAACATGACGAAAGCATCAATTTATTTGCTTTATGAGTGCTATTTTTATGAATAAGGTCTGTTTTTCGAAGAAAAACCTTATTTTTGCATATTGAATAATATAAAAATAAGAAATATGGAGAAACAACCTCTAAATCGGATTAAGGTGATGCTTGCAGAACGCATGCTAACCAACAAGCAACTGGCTGAGATGCTCGGTAAAGATCCTGCTACAATATCAAAATGGGTCACCAATACATCACAACCAACTTTAGAGAATTTGATTGAGATAGCTCGCTGTCTCAAATGCGACATGAACGACCTTGTCAGACTGGACGATGTCGTTACAATAAAAACAGATAAATAATCAAATTAAGGAAAGACTCTATGCCAACAAACAAGAATGCACAGCTACGGTACCGGATACTTGACCGATGCTTTAGCGATTTCCATCGTACATATAGCATTGATGACCTCCTTGACACAGTCAATGAGTCCCTCATGAATCTCTATGGCTCGCAGGTCAGCATTCGTCAGATACGTGAAGACATCAAATACATGAGAGATAGAGTCACTTACAATGCCCCTATCGAAACATATCCCTTTGATGGAAGGAAAAGCTACTACCGCTATTCTGACCCAAGCTTCTCCATCTTTAATAATGAGTTGACAGCCGAAGAAATAAAGTCTCTTCGCTCCACTATTGACATACTAAGTCGTTTTCGTGGTGTCCCGAGTAACGCATGGTTGGAAGATGTTGTCTCAAATCTCGAATTCCGTTTTGGTGTCAAGCCCAATACAGAGAATATCGTATCTTTTGACCACAATGATCTGCTGAAGGGAACAGAGTTCTTGGGAGAACTGATAGAGTCCGCATTGAATCATCAGCCTTTGAATTTGCTTTACCGCACTTTCGCTGGCAATGAAAGAACTGCCATCCTTCATCCTTACCACATCAAGCAATTCAATAACCGCTGGTTCCTCATCGGATTGCAGGAAGGAAGTCACGGCAACCTACGGAACAGCGAGAGCCATCAAGCTTGCTTGAATGGCCGAGTCGTGAAGAAGGAAGGCAAAGCCAATTACATCACCAACAAAGCGCTCGACCGTATCGTGAAGTTCTCTCGTGCCAATGTGCCGTTTATTCCCAATACGGATATAGACTTCAATGAGTATTTCAAGGACATCGTTGGAGTAACATTACCCGAAGACCATCCAGTGGCAGAAGAAGTACTGTTGAAGTTTGACGAAGCCCGTTTCCCTTATGTGGTGAACAAGCCCATCCATCCTTCACAGGAGATTGAAGACGAAGAACAGCATATCATCAAGCTCATGGTTCGTCCCAACAAGGAACTTGAAGCACGCATCTTTTCATTCGGAAATCAAGTAGAAGTACTCAAACCTGAGTGGTTGAGACGGCAATTTGCTGAGAAAATAGAGAGTTTATTGAAAAAATATTCAATAGTGCAGAAAGACTGCAACATAGAATGATAATTTTGCATACAGAAAAAGAATAATGGCAGAAAAGAATACAACATATAGAATCTTTGAGCATATCAGCGATGTTGACATCTCTGAGCAAGACATCATGGACTACGACCCTGCAGTTCTTGACAAACTGCTCATTGATCACACAATGTCAGCAAGAGCCCGCGCAGAGGCTTCTGACCAGGAGAAGGTGGTTAACATCTTCTGGGCTACATCTGATTATGAGAACTCGGTTCCTGATGAACATGGGAATTTCATAGAAAATGGTTACCGATATGACGATGAGATTAAGCCTCAGCATATTACCGGACGGTTCCGTCGCATCGTAATGCCTCGTGTGCTGAAAGACAAGCAAGCCCAGCTCGACCGCACCAAAGACAAGGCTGAGGTTTTCACGCCTTCTTGGGTATGCAATGCACAGAACAACCTCATTGATGAAGACTGGTTTGGTCGCCGTGATGTCTTCAATCGTGAAGTCACAAACGAGGACGGCACACACTCATGGATTCCTATAGAAGGAAAAATCCAGTTTCCGGAAGGCAACAAGCAAAAGACATGGAAGAAGTATGTTGTTGACAACTGCATGGAAATAACCTGTGGAGAGGCTCCTTATCTGGTTAGTCGTTACGACACCACAACTGGCCAGCCTATCCCTATCAGCCATCGCATTGGATTGCTCGACCGCAAGATGCGTGTCATCAACGAAAATGTCGAGACCGAAAAGGAATGGTACGATATGGCTAAGAAAGCCTTACAACATACTTATGGCTATGAATGGCAGGGCGACAATCTGCTCTTAGCTCGTGAAGCCCTACTCTACACCTATATAGAGTACTTCATGGATAAGTTCAATCCAAAGGATGCAGATGGCAATTACATCAAAGATGCAGATGGAAACCTCCGAGTTCCAACAAGAAACAAGATCATTAATGCTGCCAGATGGATTTCATGGAATCTGTGGCAGATGGATGGTATCAAGATGGTTGTTCCTGATTCTTGCGACAAGGTATATGATGAAGATTTCTTTGGGACAAAAACCAAGAGGCAATGTCCAGCATGCCAAAAGGGTACAACAAATGGCCACATCGGAGTAAAATGCATCATAAGAGACTGGAATCTGAAAAAGCCAAAAGACTGGCAACCATCGCCTGGCGAAGACCCAAAATCGCAGCCATGGCAAAAGATAGAGTTCCGTTCATTATTCCGTAGCAATCAAAAAGAGACGGAAGATGACGAGATATAATATTTTAATTAATATTCTTAATATTACGACTAAATGAAATACACTATAACCCAATCACGCCTCCTGTACCTACTCAGCCAGGGCGACAGGAAGCACCAAGGACTTCTCAAAATAGGTGAGGTCTTTGTCGATAATGATATAGCCGATTCCCATAGCAGCCAGGAGTTGGGTAAGGCTGTTCGTGCTGTACTCGATGCTCGTTCTTACATGCAGGGAGTTTCATACCATATAGAATATGTGGAATGTACCACATACGACCAGGACTCCAAATGCTATAAGGCTGATGATGTCTATCGCACCCTGCGTGCCATGGACATTCCTTCAAAGACTCTTGGCAAGTATAAGGATCCAACTACAGGACAGACAGAAGATGCGGACATCTGGTTTGCCTGTACCATCTTTGACATACAGGATGTTATCAGCAAGATAAAGCAAGGCAAGGGTGCTGGACATGGAGCCATCAAGTTTCGCCCGGAGCAGGAAAAGGCTATCCATGACACCGTGGAATACTTTCAGAAAGAGTTCAAAGACCCTAATAAGGGTAAGCACTATCTCTGGAATGCCAAAATGCGCTTTGGCAAGACTCTCTCGGGTCTTGAAGTGGCTAAGCGTTGTGGCTATCGCTCTACGCTCATCATCACCCATCGCCCTGTTGTAGATAAAGGATGGCATGATGACTTTGCTAAGATTTTCCGTACCCCGGAAGCCCTTGCTGACTATCATGCAAAAGGACTTGAACCTGCTTACGGTCGCCGAATGATGGATGACAACGATTCTCAGGGTGATTTCTATACGCTTACCCGCGAGGTGGATGCTGGCAAAAAGATACTCGTATTCTTTGTCAGCATGCAATATCTGCGCCTGTCACAATTTGTTGGTGGTAAGGAGCGCAATTTTGATCCATTGAAACGTGCCATTATGGAGTATGATTGGGACTTCGTAATGGTTGACGAGGCACACGAAGGCATTGATGCTGCTGCCGGTGTGCGTGTAATGAACAAGTTGAAAAAGGAGAATACCCGAATTCTTTCACTTTCGGGAACACCTTTCAACTTGCTCGACAAATATGAGGAGAGTGAAATCTATACTTGGGACTACGTTATGGAACAGCGTGCCAAGCAGTTCTGGGATGAGCATCATTATGGCGACCCTAATCCTTATGCCGACCTGCCACGTATGCAGATACTCACCTTCACGTTGCCTAAGATGCTACGCGACCAAGCCATCGAGAATAATGAGGTCTTCAAGTTCCACGAGTTCTTTCGAGTATATACTGAGGAAGACAAGCTTCGGCTTCAGAAGTTGATAGACAATGAGCCTAATGCTATCAAGAAGGCTGAATATCAGGAAAAATTGAGTGAGGTGGAGATAGACAAGTTCGTACACGAGAAGGCTATCAATCGCTTCCTCGATAAACTTGTTGAAGAATCCGACACAAGTCTCTACCCTTTCTCCACTGAGAATTTCCGTGAGCACTTCCGCCACACCTTCTGGCTCTTGCCTGGTGTGAAAGAAGCTGCTGCTCTCGAACAGCTTCTTCGTAAACATGAGGTATTTAGCGAAATATTCCATATCATCAATGCCGCTGGCGACGGCAATATCGAGGATAAGAATGGTAGTGCTTTGGCTGATGTGCTTGACAATATCCGTGGCAATGCCAAGAAAAACATCACCAAGAAGGATTATACCATCACCCTCTCTTGTGGTAAGCTTACCACGGGTGTAAGTGTTCCTGAATGGACTGCCGTGCTCTGCATGAAAGGCTCTGAGAATACTCCTGCTGCCAACTACATGCAGACCATCTTCCGTGTGCAGACTCATGCTGTACTCGAAGGCCGACAGAAGTCAGACTGCTATGTGTTTGACTTTGCACCAGACCGTGCCCTTACGGCTGTAGCTGAAACAGCAAAGATGGCTGTATATGCGCAGACCGAAAAAGGTAAGAAACAGATGAAGCTTACCCAAAAGAAGGAGGAAGAGCATCTTGCTGCCTTCATCAAACTCTGTCCTGTCCTCTCTATGGACGAAGGCGAAATGGGCAAGCACTTCTCTGCTAATCAGATATTCGAGAAACTCTCTAATGTATATATTGAGCGTGCCGTGCGTAGTGGCTATGCCGACAACTCGCTTTATAATCCTGACCAGCTGATGAATCTCAGTCCAGAGCAGGAGAAGGCTCTTGGCGATGTACACGACCTTCTTGGTTCTATGCCAAATGCCTGGAAACCAGAGAAAATCAATGTCAACAATAATGGTTTAAGCAATTCTGATGCCGACCATACCAAATATATCTACTATCTTTCTGCAAGCGAAGCTCTTCCTGCTCGCCCTTCTATGGCTGCCGAATTTGATGAAAACGGCAAGCCTACTACCCACGATGATGGATGGGACGATGTGATGTGTGCTCCTTCCGAACTGTTTCCTTATCTATACATTAGCCATAGCCAACTGCTCGAAGGCGAATGGTGTTCGTTCTCCAATCCTGTGCTTTGGAAGAAATGGGAGAACAAGGAGAAGGACGACAAGACAGACGAGGCTAAGAAGAAACGTGACGAAGAAAACAAGGAAAAGCGTGCCCGTATGTCTGTGCTCCGTGGCGTAGCTATCCGTATTCCTTTGTTGGTATATGGTGCAGAAATCAACGATGAGGCTGGCGAAGAAATCACTATCGACAACTTTGCCAGCGACGAGATTGTTGACCAGGCTTCATGGGAGGAGTTTATGCCTAAGGGCTTTACCAAGCAGACGTTCAACACCTTGAAAGACTGTTTCGATCGTAGCATATTTACTGGTGCTGCCAAGCGCATACGCCAGATGGTGAAGGAGGCTGACAATCTCAATACCGAAGACCGTATTGCCAAGATTGCCACCATCTTCTCTTACTTCCACAATCCTGACAAAGAGACCGTGCTTACCCCATGGCGTGTGGTCAACATGCACATGAGCGATACTGTGGGTGGCTGGTGCTTCTGGGATGAGGATTTTGTTGCGCCTTATACCGAGGAGAACCAATATGGCGAGAATGTGAATGCAGCTCGCTTCGTCGATCGTGGCGATGTGACAAAGGACGTGTTCACCGATTACAATTCCCGCATTCTTGAAATCAACTCAAAGACGGGTCTCTACCCTCTCTATATGGCTTACTCTCTTTTCAAGGGAGCCAAGGAGCCTAACTATCGCAAAGTGCATCTTACTGGCGAGCGTGGCAAGAGCCTGAATGCAGAGCAATATTATCATCAGGCAGGCGACGACCTCGAAATATGGAAGGATGTGTTGCAGGACAACATCTTTGTGGTTTGCCGTACCAAGATGGCTGTAAGCATCACCAAACGAACATTGGCAGGTTTCCGCACAGACATCCGCATGAACATTCGTTGCTATGAGCATGATGTACCTGTAACCGACCTTGTGTCTGCTGGTGTACTCAAAGCTGCAGACGAGCATGTAACCAAAGAGGGTAAGACATACTTCTTTAATGGTCACGAGTCGTTGAACTGTGACATGATCAACGTGCTCCGTGCAAAGCCAAAACTATTCCAAAACGACATCGTTCGTGGCAACGACTTCTGGCATGTATATAATTCAATTCCAAAATCAGAAAACGAAGATATTAATAATATGAAGTTTAAAGCGATTGTGGGTAATCCGCCGTATCAGATAGAAGGAGAAAGTACAAGAAAGACTCCTATTTACAATTTATTTTATGATACAGCCTTTGAATTGTCTTCATTGGTAACATTTATTACTCCTGGCAGATTCTTATTCAAGGCAGGACAAACACCTATGGAATGGATGGAGAAGATGTTGTCTGACACTCATTTCAAAGTGGTTGATTACTTTCAAAAATCAAGTGACGTATTCCCAACAGTAGACATTAAGGGAGGAGTTGCTATTGGACTAAGAAACGCAAATAAAGAATTTGGAGCAATTGGGTTCTTTTCAGATTATCCAGAATTAAAATCCATAATGGCAAAAGTATTTACAAACCCTTCATTCCAGTTTGGTCAATTTGCCAGTTTAGTTTCCTCCCAAGGCATTTACCGCTTCTCCGAGAAAGCTTTGAGTGAGTTTCCAAGAATATATGAAGTACAAGGAAAAGGAACAGCTTCAAAGATTACGTCAAATGCTTTTGAAAACTTAACAGAGATATTTGTCAACACTGAAAAAGAGTGCAAAGGTGAAGGTGTTCAAATTATCGGAAGAATAAAGGGTTCTCGTGAAACAAAATGGGTAAATGCATCATATCTTCAGCCATGTGAATATCTTAATTATTATAATGTTCTCGTTCCTGAAGCAAATGGTACTGGTGCTATAGGCGAAGTTCTCAGCACGCCGGTAATCGGCGTGCCGGTAATCGGCGTGCCGGTAATCGGACATACGGATACCTTCCTAAGCATCGGCAAGTTTGCCGATGCCCAGGAGGCATCCGCATGTTTGAACTACGTCAAGACAAAATTTGCCAGGTGTTTATTGGGTACACTCAAAGCAACACAACATAATCCACGTGATACTTGGGCTAATGTACCTCTTCAAAATTTCACGGCTATCTCAGACATCGACTGGACTCAAAGCATTGCTGACATAGATAAACAACTCTATCGTAAGTATAAACTTGATGAAGACGAGATTGAATTTATCGAGAAGATGATCAAGCCAATGGAATAATCGCATTCATCCCGAACGAATCCCGAAAGCATCCCGAACAAATCTAAAAGAACAACGTTGTCAAAACAAAGTAGATTATGCAAAAGAAAGAATATACATCTCTACCGACAAACTATCCAGTATGTGAGCATAGCAGCTGTCCAATGGCTGCTAACTGCTTGCATCATATTGCTTACACCATGATGATGGAGCAGAATGAAGAGTATCTGCGTCTGATTAACCCAACCAGATGCAGCAAAGACGAATCGTGTACATACTATCGCGACAAAAAGCCAGTGAAATACGCCAGAGGATTCACCAACTTCCAAAAGCATATGTTCCCACAACAGTATGACCAGTTCATGACTACCCTCTGTTTCCACTTCGGGCGCAACCAATATTTCAAGCGCAGACGTGGTGACATTCTAATCTCTCCTGAGGAACAAGAAGTGATACGCCAAATGCTCGAAAAGGTAGGAGCAGACTCCAAAATGAAGTTCGATAACTACGAGGAGCACATCAATTGGAATGCCTGATTTATGCATATAATGTTTTTGCCAGTACCACATAAGTAACACTCCAGTACCACATAAGTGAAACTCCAGTACCACCTATATTAAACTCCAGTACCAGTTAGGTGGTACTGAAAGTGGTACTGGGTGTATGGCCGATAAAGAAGTAATCAAAACAGAAAACAATGAGCAATAACAATATACAGAAGGTATCCATCCGTTTCTTCAACGACCGCGAAGTGCGTGCCGTTTGGGACGAGACACTATCCAAATGGTGGTTTTCCGTTTTGGATGTCGTTGGTGTGCTCAACAACCAAGACGATTATACCAAGAACCGCAACTATTGGAAGTATCTGAAAACAAAACTGAAGAAGGAAGGAAACGAGTTGGTTAGTGCCACTAACCAACTGAAACTTCTGGCACAAGATGGTAAACGTTATAAAACTGATGTTCTCGACACAGAAGGCATTCTGCAACTGGCATCCTGTTTTCCTAACACCAAGGCATCTCGCTTTGTGGCATGGCTCACGAATAGTGAAGAGAGCATCGACGGCAAAAGCAAATCGAAGGCATATGCCTTGTTCGAGAGCAGTATGATAGAGAGCATTGAGGTGGGAACAGTAAAGGGACTGCAACAGATTCACGCTTACCTATTTGGCGGTTTGTACGACTTCGCTGGACATATCCGCACGGTGAATATAGCCAAGGGTGGATTTCAGTTTGCTATGGCTGCCTATTTGCCAGCTACGCTCCGACAGATAGAACTGATGCCCGAAGAAACGTTTGAGCAGATAGCCGACAAATATGTTGAAATGAATGTGGCACATCCTTTCCGTGAGGGCAATGGCAGAAGCACACGTATATGGCTCGACCTCATGCTGAAGAAACATCTCAAGAAATGTATCGACTGGAGCATGGTGAACAAAAAAGACTATTTGGCGGCAATGACCGCCAGCGTAGCTGACAGCACTCCTATTAAACAGTTGCTGAAAGCTGCATTGACAGACAAGATAAACGATAGAGAAACCTTCATGAAAGGTATCGACTACTCGTATTATTACGAACAGGAAGATTAGAATATGCATAAAAGTGATTTCACATACGAGCAACTTGGCAGAGTATTCCGAAGTTATCTATCGGAACGCTTTGACGGTGATGCCAAAGAAGTAAGTCTGACCGTTGAAACGGCTGAGCGTATTATACCCAATACGCTCAATGATTACTTTGGTACCAAATACGAGTCTATCTATGATATTACAGAAATAGATGACGTAGAAGAATTTCGCAGAAAGATCAAGACGCACCCTATCTTGAAGAATCTCGACATGAGTGTGGAACCACGATACACAGAGGTTCTGAAATGGTACCGGCTATTCTTGAAAGCCCTGAATGCAAATGCTGTGCCGATGCCGGTCTATGGTGAATATGATGATACCAATCATTCTTCTGGAACGAAGACTGCAGAACCGCCTGTTACACCCAAGCCAACGGTAGAAAATACCATATACTTAGAAGGTGAAGCCGGCGAAGCACAACCAGCCGAAATCAGAAAGAGAAACATGATACTCCGACAAGCCTGCATCAACTATTATAAGGCTTTACATGGTGGTCACATTTTCTGCGAGTGTTGTGGTTTTGATTTTACCAGGGCATATGACATTGATGACGAATATATTGAGATTCATCATCTCAAACCATTCTCACAAACAGAAGGAGAACATCCAGTGAACTCTCAAACCGACCTTGTACCACTTTGTGCCAACTGCCATAGGATGATTCATCATGGACAGGGAGGCAAAGGTAACTGCATGAGTTTGGAGGAACTAAAAAGAATATACAAAGGTATACGTTATAAAAACACCCATAATTAAAAAATAATGACACAAGAAGAATTAAAAGATATTGCCCGTTGTGGTGAGACCACCACAATCCAGTTTAAAGAGCAGTTTACAGGGCAGAAAGAAATCGCCAAGGAGATGATTGCATTTGCCAACACCCTTGGCGGACAGATATTCTTTGGCATTAAAGATAAGACAGGCGAACTGGTAGGCTTGTCTTACGATGAAATACAAACCATCAGCCGAGAACTAGGCAATGCTGCCAACGAACAAGTACGCCCTACCATCTATATCACCACCGATGTGATACGAGCCGATGGCAAGCATTTTCTGGTATGCAGTGTAGCACAAGGAAAGAACAAGCCCTATAAAAATCTGAATGGTGAAATATGGGTAAAACAAGGGGCAGACAAAAGACGCATAACAGAGAACTCTGAAATATTGTCTCTATTTCAAGACTCAGGTAGCTATCAGGCTGATGCAGCAGGGGTTCAGGAAACAAACTTCGATGACCTCGACCGCTATGCACTTAATGATTATCTGAAGAAAGTTTATGCCCTGAATCTTGATAAACTATCTGACAATGCAGAGCAGATGTTAAAGAACATTCACGTGCTCAATCACAATGGAATCCCAACGCTCGCAGGCTATCTCTTTTTCGGTAAACATCCGGAATACTACTGTCCTACATTTATGGTGAAAGCCGTATCATTCTTTGGAAACGAACTTGCCGGTACTCAATATCGTGACACAAAGGAGATTGTCGGTAATATGCCACAGATATATGAAAAAAGCATGGCTTTCTTGAAATCAAATTTACATAACATACAAGAAAAGGGAGCTTCGTTCAACTCGCTCGGTAAATTGGAAATCTCAGAGGAAGTACTGGAGGAAGTATTACAGAATGCGTTGGTACATAGAGACCTACTCCGTTCTGCACCAATAAGAATATTTATCTTTGACAACAGAGTTGAGATTATCAGCCCTGGTGCATTGGCAGGAGGTCTGACCGAGCAGGATATTCGTAATGGAAAAACCTATCAACGTAATCCATATTTGGCAACATTTGCCACCAATGCCTTGCATTATAGAGGCATCGGTTCAGGCATCGTGCGAATATTAGCAGAATATCCAAGAATCGAGATAAATAATGACGCCAATGGTAAAGAATTTAAGGTAACAGTTTGGAGAAAAGAAGATCAGAAAAGTACCCAGAAAGCAGACTATAGTACCCTGATAAGTACCCAGAAAGAAGAAAGAAGTACCCAGAAAGTGGAAAGAAGTACCCAGAAAAGTACCCAGGAACAGATTCTCAACATTCTTAGAATTCATCCACAAACGGGCAGAAAGGAGTTGGCTAAAATTATCGGCATTACCGAAGATGGAATAAAGAAACAATTAGCCAAACTAAAGAAAGAAGGGATGATAGAGCGCATTGGCGCTGATAATGGTGGTTATTGGAAAGTAAAATAGCAATAAAGTGTCAAACAAAATAGGTAAGGATTATGGCAACAACTCCCTATACAGAAGAGGATAAAAAACTGCTGGCATGCCTACCTAAGTGTCAAGAGCAACTTAGGAAGCAAATAGACGTAGGTCGCCCCTACGTCTGGGAGCTCAGACTCTCTTTAGAGCAGTTCTATATCCTTGAAACGGCTATAGCAAATAGCATCTCCTCACATAGCAATGATTATCATCATCTGCTAAGTGAGGATTTCGCCGTTATATTAGTGATGTATCTGGCAGAGTGGTACAAACGCTTTTATAAGGGTGCAGACACCATGGACGACAACAAGGTGATAACCCTTACCACCGATGAATTGAAGATGTTGTACCAACTGGCAAAGATTGATGCTAACACCTTCGTTTATAACGCATCAACGAATCCAGATAAGACCTCTTATCGATGGTTGGAATCGTTGCAGGTATTGGGTGGACTGGCTGTACAAGCAGAGCTTAAACGAGATAAGAATGATGCGCTCCTACCCCAGCTTTGCAAAATATTCCATGGTGAAGAAATAGAACTGGATGATTTGAAAGACCGTAACCGTGCTGTTGCCTTCCAAGAGTCAATAGCACGCAAGCATAGTCTCTATGAATACCTGGACTGTATTCTCAGCAAAGAGAAAGAGGCACCTTTTGCCAAGGAAGATATGAATCGTGAAGAAACCTGCATTCCACAGTTACTCCACAAAATTCTGGAAGCTGACGAGGTGGCAAAGAAAAATAAATTTGACTTTGAATGGGTGATTGCCTATACTGCAAGCAGAAACCAGATGGTTCGCCACCTGAGAGTGAAACTGAAACCTGAAGAGATTGGTGGAGGTAAAAAACAATACATAGGCTACGACAGACTGCAGAAACCGGAATGGGGAATCGAACATCCTGAGGAAGTGGGTAGAATACGCTTTTATCTGCGATTCAAGGATAATGGTCGCTATGTACAGAAATTAGATAAAACGGAGGAACCTCTGTTTAAATATGATAATACAGGAAGTGAAAAGACCGGCTTCTTATCGGTAAACAAAATCGACGAGAATACCTATACCGATATTCCTGTATGCCATTTCGACAAGGTTGAGATGGTGATGAAGTACGACGAAAATCAGGCAGACGGCACAAGTATTGCCGTGACAAGAGTTGTGCAGGAACTGCATGTAGCAGACTATATGCAGGTGTATGCCCTGCCTAAGACAAGCAACAAGTTCAGCACGAGAAAGAATGCACAGGCTGCAACAGCCGTGATATTCTCTTCGGCATATCATCTTGCAGAACCTTACAGAGAGTTGCCAGTGGTGTATGCACATTATAGAAATGGAGAAAAATGCGGTACTGACTATTGCTGGTGTCCTATCAATGATAAGGTGATACTGGTTGGTCCGGATGGCAAGGAGATATTACCACCCTTCTTCAACCGTAATGGACTATACCAGGTTGTTACAAAGAAATATCTGAAGACCATCAAGTATAAGGATAATGTCTTTGTGCTCTACAAGTATATCGATACAGACTACGATGACGAAGAAATGCAGGAAGATAATCTCCCTGTTCTTTTCGGACGCAGTGGTCTGGAAGTACGACATTATGCTACAGGTGCTTCAAAGGAAGGCGAACCTGTAACTGACTATGATCTGGAATGGCTGAAAGGATCACGCTATGTGGATTGGAACGAAGAAGAACCAGAGCAAGGTGCAATTCGCCTAAGAGTGACGGTAAAAGGCATCGTATTCAAACCGCACGTGTATTATGTACCTTTCACTCCTGTCTCTGCCGGACAGCAACCAATCTGGCGAGATTTCGAGCACATGCGTATCTGTACAGCTTTGGAAGGAGTAGATGACATACAAGATAACTTTGAAAAGTTGCTGGGTGTGCGTGAGCCTGATACCAAACAGCTGAAAATAGGAAATGACCAGGCACAAATATTGGTGGACGTATATCGTCCTATCATTATGCGTGAACTATCGCAGAAGGATAGCAATAGGAAAAGTCATATTGTGAGTTACGCTGGCAAAGAAGAGGATATACACATTCCTCTCATCAACTGCAACCAATTCTCTATAAGAGATTTCTCAGAAAATGGCGTGAAGGAATATCAAATCAAAAAGAACAGTAGAATGTTCTATGGTTTCCCTACCTTCAATGACCCTAACCTTTCTGTAGATAACTACAAACTGGAAATGCCGGTAGATGAACTTACAGAAGAGTTTCCTCTGGATTATCTGAAAGTATATATATCGAAGGCTATGGATGCACCGAAAGATTTATATGCATGGAACTACAAGACGGATCCAGTGGCTGTAGCTAACAGCAACGAACTATCAGGTGACGGCATTGTATTCCAAAGCATGAAATTCAATTCGTTTCCACGGCATTATGCCTTACCTTATATAAAAAAGGTAAAGTCTGGTTGGGGAGGTAAGAAATCGCAGATAGTAGTCGATGCATTATATTGCTTTGAAATCGTGGCTGAGCATAAGACATACTTCTTTCTCTTCAATCCACTCATAAAAGTGGTGAAAGCAGGCAGACAAATTGGAGATATATTTCTTCCTCTTGTCAAGAAGCGTGGTTATCAGCTAACCGATACAGACATTGAAAATCTGTATCAGTTTGCCGTAGAGTTCCACTTCGACTGGATGCTTTTACCAAGAGAAGCGTGGATCAGCCAGATTGAAGATTTGGCAGAAGATGCTGACGAGGTAAGCAAGATGAAGGAAGCTGTAACTGAATTCTTTCTGAAGACGCCAAAATGTTCGGATGAACGAGAGGAGAGTTGTCTGAAAGAGTTTCTTAAAAGATACTGGTCTTTTGATGTCTGGCCAAAGATAGAGGAAGATGCAGATAAAGCTCTCAAACTCATACAAGATAACCCAGATGCTTTGGGAAAATATGAAAACTTGAAAGAGTTTCTGATAGACTTTGATGAGTGCAGATATAAATTCAGCGAGATGAATCACGCTATAGTTTCAAATGAAAATTAGAATATCGAGATATGAAGCAAAAATTCAGATTTGCAGAACTATATAAGAATAACCGCACAGCAGTAGAGAAAACTCTTGCAGCCATGTGGTGCGGTGAAGCAAGGAACAAAAGCCAAAAGGGATATATCAATCAGTTGAAGATGATAATCCCTGAGGTATTCGCTCCTAAGGATGCCATGCCATTGGTACAATGCATGAACAGCTACGAGACTGTTTATCCTGAACACGAAGCCGAGGCTAAAGAAATGGTGGGTACACTCTGGCAGAAATGTATGCCTAATGCAGATTCTTACTATCCACCTTATGAGCACCAGTATCAGTGCTGGAAAACTTTGCTGAAGGAGAAGACTCCTGACGGCAAAAATATGAGTATCGTTGTAACAACAGGAACTGGTTCGGGTAAGACTGAGTGTTTCATGCTCCCTCTTGTACAGGATCTGATAGAACATCATATACCTGAACAGGTACAGGCCATCTTCCTCTACCCTCTCAATGCACTGATGGAGGATCAGAAGGCACGTATGGAAAAACTGCTGGCAGGAACAAATCTCACTTTTGCTGTTTACAATGGTGATATGCCAGAGTTTCTGCCTAATGAAGAGGATAAGAACTACAAAAAAGTTCTCCGTAAGATTGATGCCATCCGTGGTATAACCAGGGATGAAGCTGGAAATGTCATTGAAGAAAAATACCCTCATGTCATAGCCACTCGTGCCGAATTGCGTCAACACCCAGCCAACATACTGTTGACAAACCCAACCATGCTGGAGTATATCTTGCTGCGTGATAAGGATAGAAAGCTGATTCATGAAAAGCAGGAAGAGGAAGGCGAAGGCACACTGAGATGGATTGCTTTGGATGAGACTCATACCTATACTGGTGCTGGAGCCGCTGAGATTGCCATGCTGATCAGACGTGTGCTCATGGCCTATGGTGTGACTACTGACGAGGTACGCTTTGCAACGTCATCCGCTACCATCGGCAATGGTAGTGAGAATGCCAAGGAAGAACTGAAGGATTTCATTGCCGGAATTACCGGATTGCAGACTAACCAGGTGAAATATGTGGATGGTAAGCGTAAAGGCATCGATGTCATTCCTGAAGAGGACAAAGAGTATTGGCTTAAGCTTATCAACGATAATCATGACGGATATAGCAAACTCGATGACTTGATAACGGAAGGTGAGACTATCGAGGAGAAGCTGGTGCGACTGGACGAAATGTGCCAAAAAGCAGAAGATATGGGTCTGGAAGACTTACGTGTGAAAGTACATTACTTCTACCGTGTACCAAACCATGGCCTGTATGTTGACCTTGCAGACTCACACTATACCGAGGATGGTAGTTTCCGTGTCTATTTGGAAAACAAATCGGGACAGAGGAGCAAAGACGATGCACCCTTATTGGAAATGAGCCGTTGTAAGCATTGCGGTGAGTATGTTGCCATTGCAGAAGAAGTGAAGTATGATGACGGCATTGGCTATCAACCTATTACTATGGATGATAGCGACATGTTCGATCTTGTCAATACAGAAGATACAGGTAAAACTCTCTACGTATTTGGTACTACAAAAAGTGAGAATGCAGAATATGACAACAATATACCTTATATTATCAAGGGTAACAGACTGCTAAATGTTACAGCAAGCAATCCGGCACCAAAAGGTTGGAGAATCATAGCCAATGCTCATTGCCAATGCCCTTATTGTGGTACGAAGCTGACAAAACAGGCAAAGCAGGACGAAGACAATGCCGATGTGATACAAACTGATGAAGAAGATGCTAAGAAACTTCAGAAGTTCCGTGTTGCTCCAGATTTTATCTCCAGATTGATAGCTCCTTCTACTCTCGACTTGATGACAGAAGGAAAGCCAAAGGATGAATCTAAGATATATCTGCATAAAGGGCAGCAATATATCAGTTTTGTAGATAGTCGCCAGATGGCAGCTCGTAGTACCATTAAGCAGAACTTGGAAGAAGAACGTCTGTGGGTCTATGGCACTTTGTACCATGAGTTATGCAGAATGGCTACTGCTGGCAGTATGACAATGGAAGAGGCTATTAAGCACTTCGAAAATATTTACGATACTACAGGTAGAAAAGACCCTCAGCACAAGGATGCAGAAGAGAAACTGGACATTCTTGAAGGTAGCGATGAAAAAGCTATTCAGGCACTGCTCAATGAGCTGAAGCCTAATCAGTTCTTGTCATGGCAGGACATTTTAGATGTGCTTATCAATGATAGGCTGGCAGATATTTTCTGTCAGCAGTTTGCCGAACGCTCTGAACTGAGCCCAGAACTTGATGAAGATGGCAATATAAAACCAGAGACGAAACGTAAATATATTCTATCCCTCATGGTGGAATATCTGTCTCACAGACCTTTGTCTGCAGCAACTCCAGAAACAATGGGTTTGTTCGCCTCTTACTATGACGACTTACAACCAGCATTGACTTCAAAGTTGCCTGATGCTGTAGAGGAATTCAATGGTAAGCTATCACCTGAAAATCAGATTTCTAAAAAGGATTGGCACGCCTTAATGCAGTTATTCCTGGACTATACTGCTCGTCAGAGTGAGTGTGTATTCTTGACAATGGATGACCAGGACTCTGTTGACATATTCCAAACGGTAAGATTTGCCACCAAAAAAGAAATGCGTCGTCCTGTCCACAAACCAGTCATCAGAGACAAGGCAGCTAATCCATCTCGTATCATCAGATTGTTAGCAAAACTGATTGCAAATGAGAAGCATATTTCAATAGTGAATGCTATCAACAGTTATAAGCAAGACATTCAGGATGTTATAGACTGCATGTGGAATGAGCTGACGTTAAAATACGAATTACTGGAACATGGTAAGCATTATGACACGGAGTTACACAAACAAGTTAAAGACAAAGACGAGGTAAAAGATGGAGTTCATTTTACTCCTTATCGACTCAATCTTGCCAAACTTGGTTTCAAACTCTATGATGATGTATATTTGTGTGACACAAACCAGTCTGGTAGCAGACATCATGTAGAATGTCTGCGTCCCGTAGAGATTACCTTCCATGGTTATTCACCATACGTCATCGGCGGCGAACCAGTAGCTTTGAAAGAAGAGCTTCATGAAAAATGGGTTCCCTACCCTTATCATAACCATAGCATGAATCCAAATCCTGCTGATGAGGTGATAGAAGAATGGGCTAAAGATAATCGAAAGATTCTCTGGAATAATGATTTATGGGGAGAAAACGGTTCGTTCTCAGATCGTCTCCTTCAAATTCATCAATTCCCTCAACTCTTCATTCAGGCTGAGCATACAGCACAGGTGGATAAGATGATTAGTCGTCAGGTACAAGAAGATTTCAAGGATCATAGACTCAACATCCTTGCTTGTTCTACAACAATGGAGATGGGTGTTGACCTCGGTGACTTGGAATTAGTGATGATGACTTCTGTCCCACCAATGCCTTCAAACTATAAACAGAGAGCCGGTCGTAGTGGACGACGCGGCCAGGTTCGTAGTGCCTGTGTTACACTGTGTGGATCTGACGCTGTAGGTATAAGGACATTGCTGAATCCTATGGAGAATGTCATCATGCGCAACGTCAACTCGCCTACTGTTGATCTGAATAGTGCCCAGGTGATTCAACGTCATATTAACTCTTTCCTCATTAGAGAATTTGGCGTTTTTGGAATGGCTGGTGGCAGTATCACTGAGCAAGTAATCAGTTACTATACTAATTATCAGATAGTTCCTGATGGTGAGAGCAACCACTTTAAGGTAAAGAAAAAGGCTGATAATGCTCCTATTAGTCCATTGGATGGATTGGGTGACGAGACTGGTACACCTTATGAAGCATTCAACAATAAATGCAGCGAGTCGCTGAGTGATGATTTGAGAAGAAAGATTCGAATTTTGTTAGACGGCACTATCTTTAGTAGCCGTCCGCCTCAGTATGTCGTTTCCAAAGCTCGTGAAATGAACGAGAAATGCTATTCTGAACTGGAATTGCGCATTCAGGATTATGCAGAACCATACAAGAAGGCAAAGAGTGCAAGACAACAGGCATTCTTTGAAATGAAGTTCATTGAACCATTAGCTTCCCGTTTGATTTCATATTGGGCAACTCATCGCTTTACGCCAAATGCCAATATGCCAGTGAACGTGGTAGAGTTTGATATAAATGCTTCATCACAGACATCATATACATTGGTTACCCCATCGAACCCATCATACCCTCTTCGTACTGCATTGTCTCAATATGCACCGGGCAATCCTATTGCAAGAGACGGTATGGTAAGAATCGTACGTGGAATCAGATACACCAACTTCTTCAAACCAGAAGTAACGTTCAAAAAGCTGTACTTCAACCGTGAACAAGTGGTGATTGATACAAAAGAGGAATTGGACTCTTTAGAGAAATGGAGAGTTAGTGCAAGTACAGAACTCGACCTGTTGCAACCTGCAGAATTTATTCCAGACATGAATGAATCGGCAAGTCGAATTCTTGACCAGAATGTATATACTCGTGTAAGTGCTCAGTTGATTGGAGCTGATGAATGGAAGCAGGATCGTATTGAACCACACCTTTTTGATACCCGTAGCAGTAGAGAAAGTGGCAACGGTCAGATACTGTATTATAATGAAGGTACAGGATTTGGCTATTGTCATTGTACCAAATGCGGAAAGACCGTACTTGAAAGCTGGCCTGCAGCCTCATCAAGTGACCCTGATAAGCTGCCAAACGAAATGAATCCTATCGCATCAAAAGATACGGATAAGCCAGATTATCACTTTGCACTCGTGAAAAAAGGTCCGAAACCGAATAAGTGTTTGGGATGTGGCAGTACTGATTACATCAAGCGAAACGTAGTTTTGGGAGATACCATCCAAACAGATTATACAGAGATTAGAATACGCCATTTCCAGAAAGACTGGATTAACAGTCGTAATGAAGAAGAAGATCTGCTCATCACTCTTGGATTGCTCTTTGCAAGAGCCTTGTCTGAGGAATTGAATGTTGAGCGTACAGACCTCGACTTTACCATTACACCTAATGGACATATTTGCATTTTCGATGCTAATCCTGGTGGTTCCGGCTATTCTAACCAGCTGGCTGCTATGGACTTGATGAAGTCGGCTATAGAACGTGCCTATACAATCATTGAGGCTGCAATACGTTCAGGCAACAAGGAGGCATTGATAGACAAGTTCACACTACACTATATCAATCATATCGATATAGATGCAGCAAAGGCATGGATAGAAGAGGAACGCTCTGCAAGAAAAGTTCTGCCAAATGCTGTATCGAGCGTATTCGGAGAAAGTGCTACAGAAACATCTCTTGCCAAGATGGAACGTACATTTGCATTGTCACAGAACGAGAAGTTCATTTTCGTTGATGATGACTATGCAAGCTGGGAATATGAAGGCACAGACCATTGTTGGAAAGGTCAGTTCTTCAACTATTTTGCTCCTCATGGTCAGCAGACTTCTTTCTGTGTAGTTAAGAATACGGATATAGCTATACCTACACCGGCGATGAGCATGATCCGCTCTGTTAAGGGATGGACAAACGAAGTGATGGAAATAAAGAATCCATTTGCAGGGAATGGGCTTTACCCGTTGGCATACATTGATGGCAGATTGTATTTTACAAACAACCCTAACCATATCACAATGAATGACAAGTGGGGAAATGGTACCATATACTATATCCGTACCAATAACTTCGCATGCAAGGCAAAGTTTATAAAGACGGATATTGTGGATGCTACAACGAAGATATTCAAACTCGTGGATGGTGACCCAACAATCATCAAGACATCTGGGCTTGCCGGTATCATCGACAATAGAGCATCACAGATTGTTCAGGCATTTGTAGCTCATTGTCAGGCTAACAGAGAATCTGTAGTAAATGTGTCTTATCAAGATGAGCACATGAAGAGCATCCTGTCTATCATCTTGTGTTCACAAACTATCAAGTACTTCATTAAGAAGATTGGTTCTCCTTATAACTTGGAGTTCTTGGTTGAGCGATACAATAGTGACAACGGAAAGCGTGATAATCTTGGAGCCAATCAGCCTACATCAGAAGACCGTGACTCATGGCTTGAAAACCTGGCAAACGAATTGGTTGAGGGATTGGAATACGAGGATGGAATAAAAGGTGCTCTCTCCCCTGTCGTATCAGCACCAAGACGTAGCCTAACGCATTGGCGTGTCCTCACATTTGAATGTGCTGGAAAGAAACTATGTATCTATCCTGATGGAGGTTTTATGAACGGATGGTTTATCTACAACGCTCCAGGTGAGCGAAAGATGTACGATCTATCCACTATCACCTACGATACAGAAATAGACATCTGCAGGAACCAGGATATAAAATTTGATATAGCAATAGAAGATACGAAATGAATTTAAGAGATATAGTCACATTATTCAAGAATCACCAAATCCAATATGGGCTAAATGGTGATTCTAATTTAGAAGAATTATATAAATGGGAATTGGTGTCCAAACAAAATGGACACCCAGACCCTAATGCTGTAGATTTTTCTAAAGAGATTAATTCTCTAGAATTTAAGAATCTATGTTTTAGTTCACAGATTACCGCAATTAGAAATTTTGTGAAATATGAACCAGAAGAGTATAGAAAACTCTTTAGAGCACTGTTTGATGAAAAC